>UMFU01055202.1_pt1 | contig 71881 bp, 68 predicted proteins | sample 1965091 | NCBI WGS metagenome assembly UMFU01 (sample SAMEA4836054, study PRJEB28245) | human gut metagenome | biome: gut microbiome; material: fecal sample | place: Denmark | collected 2008
CAAGACGCTCTTCCATAGTCATATCTTTAGTATCAGCTAAGAAACTTTCAGGTATCAATAGCCATGATCGGAATTTACTAATAGTGCGTTCCTCAACTAAAGTATAAAGACGATAAAGAGCAAGATAAGGTAATAAGCGATAAGGAATAGGTTTAGGATTATTAAGAAGCATCAAACGACTTAAACCATTATAAGGTAATTTACAATGATTAAGATTATTCACTTCTTCACGTTGAACAATGATAGGTTGAGATTTAGTATATACACCCCAATCTTTATCACCAAAACGATAAGCTTCCCAACATTGAAGAACCCAAGTATATTCAATATCAATATCACCAAGAGTAGTATCTAAGACATAATCTTCATCAACAATCTTTTGCTCAATCTCACCATAAGCATTAGTGTAAGTAAGAACACCACGCTTCATAGGAACCTTAAAAACACAATGACGAGCTTTGAGGACCCCGGTAGAGGGCAAGGAGTGGTACGGAGCAGCATTCTGCGCATCAATCGTAGGATTAAAAGCAATCTCACGAGAACGAAGCATAACAGGAGTAACTGTATATTCACCCGTACTTTCATGATTATGAATTATATCTTTGATATAAGCAATATCTCTTTTAGAAAGAACTTCTTGATATTCACCAATTATATCATTGATGTTAATATCAAACTCTCGCATCCCATAATCATCATCTTCAACAAAAAGATTACCACTATCAATTCGATAATACTCAAGAGGAGAAATAATTTCAAAAATAACATCATTGTATCTTACATCACGATAAGAATAAACGCTTTCAGTACAGAACCAATAATAGAAAGCTTGAATATATTTCTCATTAGCTTTAATAAGGGAATTAAGAAGATTAAGAGTTTTCTGACCACGATCAGCTTCTTCATCAATCCAATCCTTAGCAGCTTGTTTCATAAAGTCTTCAGCAGATGGAAGATCTTTAGAAGGCTCACCGGTTTGAACACCGTTAGCATTCATGATGTTTATAAATTGCTGACGAAGAAGACCATCAAGAGCAACACGAAGATCAGCGTTACGTCTAGTGACAACATCAATATCAGCATTATAAACTTGGTAGTTATTATAGGTGTTAATGAACTCTCCTATATATTTCTCTTTAATAGGAGTAATAAAATCAACATCTCTAATCTTACCAGGCAAATCTTCTTTTCTACCATTAACGGAGTTGTAGGTCGCCATTACATACTTGTAAGTAGATTCATCTACAATTCCATTTGCAGCGTCAAGAAAGGCTTTAATATCTGCTTTATCATTATTAGAATGAGCAGTAGCAATAACCCAATCACACATAGCCTTAGTCCAAACAGCTCCACGCTTAGTAGCTTCCGAAGCAAAAACATCAGGCTTTTCTAAAGAATTAGGAATCTTAGAAGCATCCATTTAACGACGATTTAAACGATTTGCAATACGTCTGTCATTATTCTCTGTATTACCTTCAACAAGACGCTTAGTATTTAAAGAGTCTGCAAGAAAGACATACATAGCAACAATAGCAGCACTAATATGGTCGAAGTTACCCTCAGCAGTAAATCTCTGACACTCTAGAAGCAATCGAACACTACTAATAGACTTAAGTCTACGAATAGGTTTACCATCAGCAGTATATGAAAGAGGTTCATAAATAAACTCCTTTAGCATACGAAGACCATTATATTTCTTATCACCATCACCAATTACAATACCATAATCATTATTGTTAGGATTAGTCAATTTACGAGTATTGGCATTGGTTGGGTCAAGCATTAAGTAACGTCTAAGTTTATATTTAATGAAGTTAGAAACAGTCTCACCAGTACCAGCTTCCGGGCAACATTCAGCATTATACATAAGACACATACCCATAGTGACTATATCATTTTGCTCCATTGTGTCCAAACGTCCTATATATTCGCATACAAGCAGTTTTTGATTTGGATATGGAGTAATAGTATTACTACGCATCCATACTTGTGCAGAATAAAGAGAATGTTTATCTGTTACGTCTTTTTGAGCCTTATCTACCTTATATGCATCCACACTAACAAAATATAAATCTTTAGGCACTTCACCATTTACTAAGAACGGACGATAGTACATTCTAACGCAACCGTGAGTATCATCACGAGAACCATGCGGAACTTGATTAACAAACTCATGGAATCTACCTTTACCAAATATATCACGTTTAATACATTCAGCTTTCGGTATAAATTCAGCTTTATTAGAATTACCTAAATCATTAACGATAATCCAACCGTCTTGAAAGAATCTAGTAGCATTATCATTAATTAAATCTGAAACATGTAGATTAAGTTCAGGAGAAGCGAACATATTCTCTGTTGTATTAATGAACGCTTCGGCAGGAGTATTAGCACGTTGGGCTTTATAGATTATATGAGTTTCACTATCATTATTATGAAAATGATTCTCTTTATCTTGTTTATCCCAAGCATAAGCAGTGAATATAACTGAATTACCACGTTCAACATAAGGTTCACAATCCCATACTTGTGGAAAGAAGAAACCACATACTTCATGACGTTTATTAATATCCCAAACGTTTTCCATGCAAAGCATCTTATTCATTTTGGGATTATAAAAGGCTTTACTAAATGCAGCCCAGTTAGCACCTTTAGTACCACCTGTACCATAAACTCGAATAGTACCAACAGATATAGCACCAGATTCTGTATTAGATAAAGTAACGTCAAGAGCTTTTTGGAGGTTAGGACAATTATGGAAAATAGTAAAATCTTCAAGAAGACATAAATGATCACCATCTAACTCAAATCCATAATATTCACCAACACCTACAGGTTCAACATCGAATCTACATTCAAGAGGATTCTTCAACATAGTTGAATACTCTTTACATTGTTTACGTTTAACTCTAGTAGGTATTTCCCAACAACGACTAAGAATTAAAACTCTATAATAAACAGTATCTGATACAATTTTTTCACTAAGTGTAACTTTAAATCCACAACTTCTAGCTAAATAAACTATAGATTCAGCTAATTCTTTTCGTTTTTGTATTATTTCAAAATTACCTTTACGTGTATCTAAATGTCCATCTGTATCAATAATACCCGCTAAAAGTTCCAATCTAGAATTTCTATCAGTATAAAGATAATCTTTAGGAATATGTTTATTATTTAATAAATTATATTTTTCAAGTTCATCTTTAAACCAATTTGAATCTCCAGTATGAAGTCTACTAAGAGATAATCTAAAACATGCATAACTATCCGAAGCATAATTAGAACTAAATTTTAAATTATGTTCTTTAGCAAAATGAAGCAAAGCATCAATAACTTCAATATCAGGATTAGTAACACGTGTACAAGTACTATCTCCATCACCCAACCATACACCTAAAACATAAGGATTTATAGATACATCTTTATGATTAAAGTCAATACCATTAACTTTTTCAAGAGAATAATATTCTCTCCATCTAGGATGTAACCCTAGGGTCTTAATATAATCAGGTGCAGTTATAAGTATATTTTCATTAAAATTACCATAAGATTTACGATATCTAACAAAAATAGGATGCTTACTATTAACTGTATGTTCTATACCATTACCAGGAATAATTTTGAATAAATTATCTATACCTTTTGTTGTTCCAATAATAGTTCTAGGTTTACTATCTGGACCCATCAAAATATCACCAACAACTAAATCCTCAACATTTTTGATAGTACCATCAAACATTATAAACCTAGTTCCTTTCGCCACACATTTTCCAGCTTCCTCGAAATCAATCTCAATAGCTTTCTTACCTACAGCAGCAGATTCATTCTTACCAATAGCAACACTATAAAGATTAGAAAGCCAACCGAAATTTTTAAGACCTTTAGTTGATACACGATAACCCATCAGTATATCATCAATAGCTTCTGAAATATAACCTCTTTTCCAAAACGTATGTTCCTCAAAATGATCAAGACATTTCTTAGCCATAAACGTAGTAGCACCTTTATCTGTAAGATAAGCTAATTGATCAGCAGCAAGAGTTACCGTAACATTCGGAAATAAGTTAATTGTATTTGCAGCTTGACTACCACGTTTATATGAGAAACCTTTACGACGAGCTTTAGCCTTAGTAAGATGAAACTTATTATTAGCAATAAACTCATCTATTTTGAAGTTCCAATAGTCACCATCCCAATAACGAGGAAAACCCATAACAGTCTCAACGTGTTCAGCACCTTCACGTTTAAGTCTTGCACGTTCTTTATCATTAGGTGTACGTTCAATACGACCATAATTAAGATAAGTATAATGTGCACCAGTTATACGTAAAGGTTGAAGTAAACTTTCACGTTCCTCATCAGTAGTATTAGCATCAAAGAACTTAGGAATATCTTTATAATAAAGTTTAGCTTTAATAAAAACACCTTTCTTACGACGAGATGTTTCTCTTTGCCAAAATGATTCATAAGCCGGAGTACTAGGGTCGTAATCACAATACGTACCATATTCATCAAAAGTATCAGCGGCTTTAGAAAGTCTTTCTATATTAATAACAATGAAATCAATATTCATAAGAATACCACCAGAGTTACCAATAAGAAAATCATTATCCGGGTCATATAAAGGTTTATTAGTAATATAACTAATACCCTCAGACGCTTTCGGATATTTACTTTTATCTTCACAGAGATAATCTATAAAAGGAATATCTCCACGTTTATAGCCCCACTTATTCTCAGGAGCAGCATTGATGCCATCACAACTATTTTTCCAATAAGCATAAATAAACATAAAGTTATCAATAGCATCTTGTGAAAACTCATATTTACTATTCATAGCTTAATCAATCATATCTATTCCACCACCAACACCATTATCTATATTGTTATGCACATCCATTGAAGCAGCAAGCTCTTTACCACCACGAACAATAGTTTTCTTGAGTTTAGACTTAACGTAATTATCTTCCGCTTCTTTAAGTTCAGCAATAAGTTTAGGTAAGTCTTTACCCATCTTCGTAATCTCACGCATATAACCGAGCATACCACCGATCTCTTCTTTAGTAAAAGAGTCTTTCTTTAGGTCATTACGAAGATTCTTATTCATAACAGCCATAAGATCTTTACCAGCTTGAAGAGCATTAACAGTTTCAAAGAACATCTGCCCAACATAATTGATATTATGCTCAACAAGCCAATTGATAGCTTCAATCATATCTTTAGTTGGTCTAAAGTCTGAATTAAGTTGAGCAACTTCAATAGCATAATCAAAAGCCTTTTGATCTTTTAAACCATTACGATGAATATATCCGTCTTCATCAGCATAACAATCAATAAACTTAAATATCTTATACATAAGCTCTCTATCATTATGCCAATCATTATATATCTTAGCAAGAACAGGAACTTTAAGAATCTGCTCTATATTAAGAATAATTTTAGAACCTTCAACTAACCATACGTGTAATGCCATAATCAATAGTTTTATCAGTTTTATTTAGGGCAATAAAAATACCCCCATCAACTTAATGATGAGGGTAAATATAAAATATATATTTGATATAACAAAAGAATTTATAAATAAATATTTAAATCAATATTATATCGATTAATACATATTCATTTTAATAGTAACAATATTAAGCTTGATAATCAATAAATATTGTAAGTTCTAAAAGCTTCTGAGTATTCATATTCATAACTCTAATAGTAAATACACCATGAGTAAAATCAAAACCCACTCTAATAATAGGTGTAGGAACTTGGAGTCTTTCTTAAATTACTTCAAAAGTTTTAGTAACCCCCTACTACAACAATCATTTCACTTCTATCTTGATCTTGATTAAAATCAGCAGTTGCATTTAAAGTACCATTATTACTACCTGAATCAGGTGTAACAATCACAAAAGATTTTTTCATATAATATTAAATTACATCAATCAGTATAAGTAAATTATCTTGTGTACCAGTTGTTCTAATAAATATAGATATCGCTATCTTCCCAGTAGTAGAAGCATCACGCGCAGAATTTATATTTGCAACAATTTCATTAAGTTTAGCAGGAGTTATATCTATAATAGATAATACTGTACCTTCATCTTCAGAATTAGGAACAACCTCTGTAGTAAATCCATTTAAAGTTATATAACCGAGAGACTGACCATCAGAAATAAGACCTATAGAACTAATCACAGGATTATTAAATTCAACTTGTAAGCTAGATACATTTTTAATAATAAATAGATTCTTTGAGCTTAATATAAAATTAGTAAATTTTACATTAAACTTCAAAACTGTAATAGCACCCTCATGAGTTAATTCATAAGGTTCTTCTATATTAGCATTAGAAAATATATATCCACAATCAATATAAATATAAGGATTAGGATTTTGTTCTATTGATACAGATTTAGTAATACCCCCCCCCTCAACCTTAAATGTAGCATATCTACTAACATAATTCTCATTTTTATCAGCATTAACAGATAAAGTTCCATTATTTTGACCTGTATCTGGAGTAACTGTTATAAAAGATTTTTTCATAATTATATGTTAATTTTTAATTTTTGAAAATTGTCTCATAAATTCACAAATTTGAGTAGCATAAGCATCTACAACATATTCAATATCATTCGCATAATCTTCATTAGCTTGAACAAATAAACAGTGAACATACTCATGCCAAAACGTTTGAGTTCTTATAGAACTAGGAATATCTTTACTTCTATCTCTAAGGATAATATAAATTAAACCTAGAACATGATCAGAAACTCCATACTGTATTCCTTGAGTAGATTGATAAGAAACCTCAGTCATATTATAGACTCTATAGATAACTGAACCAACCTTAAAACTCTTAGGATAATCAGTATTATATTCCCAATCAAAAGTAGAATCATCCCACCAATGAGTAAATAAGAAACTCAAATGAGCCATTGCAACATCATCAAGATGAGCTTTTTTGCCATTAGGAAACTCAGCATTTAAATTAAGCTCATAAGCAACAATAATAAAGAATGCTCTAACAAGTTCTCTAAGAGATGCAGTTGAATCTAAATCATCATTGATTTGTATGATACGTTTATCAAAATCAATTTCAGTAGTTTTGACATCAGCGTGTTTAGCTATATAATCAAAAGAACCAATCTTAAAACTGACAGATGTTACTTTCTCATTTAAATCAGTAGAAAGAAAAGGATTAAGAAAAACTGTTTTCATATTAGAATCAATAAAGTTAGAAATACAACATTAAGACCAATAGAAACACCACCGATCTTAGCCCACTTAGCAGAACGACGCATATACTTCTTAAGATCTTTAATCATATCTTTATTACTCTTTTCTAGTTCAACAATAGATTGCTTATAAACGTTCGCTTGATTCGTAAGAGTATAAAGAGTATGTTTCAAACCATCAATAAGAGTATCTTGCTTAACAATAATGCTCTTTAAAGATTTGCATAAAGCTGCATCATATTCACCTTGTTTAAGAAGAATTGCAATTTTACGATTATCTTCAAGAGTATATATAATAACAGTATCTTTAAAGACTTTCAATTCTCTGCCGTATATATCGAGCGATGCTATCATCAGAAACAACATAAACATTAGAGAAGTTCTTAATATCTGTTTCATATTTAATTATAGTTTTATTTGTATTAGCTTTGAGACTATCTATAAGACGTTCTTGTTTTATAGCGTAATTCTCCAAAGCAGAAATAACCCTACCAAGAGAATCCAAAGTATGATAAGGAATATTAGTTGTCGGTATTCGTTCTTCTTCATTACATTGAATAATATTAGTAAGACATAGAGCCAAAAAAAGGAGTGCTATTAACACTCCCTTAAAATCTATCTTCATAACTCGAACTCTTTAATGTTAGTAAGAGTATAAGTAAAAGAATTACCATATAAATCTTTAGCCTTATTCACAAGTGGCATAAATTTATCTTCAAAATCTCTAACAGATTCAAAGACTTGACAACCGGCAGAATAAAGACCAATAGTACGAATAATTTTCCACTTAGAAGCACGATGTATATTAATACCAGCTATTTCGTAACTAACACGACCAGATAAATCAAGTTTATTATCTCGATTATTGTCACGATAGAGTGGAAGAGGTTTAACTTGAACAAGTGCAGGGTAATCACCTTTATGCTTTCCAACTTTAAATGCACCTCTAAATTGACCTTCTTTTAGAATAGCACAACCTTTAGAATTTATAGGTTTAATCAGATTCAAATCGGAAGGATCGGTAGTTATTGAAAACCAATCATAAGTCCATTTACCATTCATCTTAGGATTGGCATCATTAGCCTTGTAGAATACAAGAAGAAGATCATTAAATGTACCTGTATCAACAGTATTACATCTAATACCCCAAATGTTCAGATTGTAGTTACCTTTATCAAAGATAGCAAAATCATGAACTTTAGCAATCTTACGAAGAACGTCAATATTAGTCTTAGCTATGACGTCATCATAAGTAATTAAAGCATTCGTTAATTCACTCATAGTTTACTTAATATTATAGTTAAACAAATTGGTATTTGCTTTACGTTCTTTATTTAATTGAGCAAGTCTATAATCACAAATGGCTTTAACCTCAGCTTTAAGGTATTTAATATCAACAAAAGTAACAACCTCTTCATGTGGCATATCATCAGGAATCAAAGGATTCTCAATAGTCCTAATATGACAAAGCATATTACCAAGACATTTAAAACCCCATTGTTCAATCAGATAATCATACATACTTAATTGAAGAGAATAATGAATACCAGTAGAATCCTGTAAATGATTTATAGGAAACAACATAGTTTCATTAGTAACAATGTACTTATCCAAGTCAATAGTACCATCTGCTTTTTTAGCCCAATATCCACCTTCAAATCGAATAGGTGCTTTATTAGTTTTCCAATCAAGAATAAAGAACTCATCACCTTTAACGAATAGAATATCAACAAGACCTGAAATCAAATATTCTGGATGATAAACACCAATCTCAGCATAGATCTCAAATCCCATAGAAGTCATATCCTTAATAAACTCGTAAATTTGAGGATACCTATCAGCAATACCAACAACTCGAAAATAATCAAGATCAAGTCTGCCATAACTATGAGTTCTTATAATATCATCTACTGTGTAAATACGACCATCAATAAAACCATTCGCATTTAAATAGTAGTTGTTACATCTTTTCACACATTGTTCTAGGAAATTATGCTTTTCAGTTCCCTTAGCACAAGCCTTTTCAGTTTCAATCTTCCATTCAGCAAGAATCTGTTTAACAGTCTTACCTCTATATCGAATATATTTACTATAATTTCTATGAGTAGGAGGAACAGGACGACTACCAATATTAGCACAAGCTTCAGCAATAGCTTTCCAATCCTTTTGTTCTACAAACTTACCAATAATAGTAGTAGTAGATATATACTCTCTATCAAGAGCGTCAGTATATTTATGCTTTTCCTCGTCGAAGAAGATCGGCAAGTCTCTGGGTATAATCTGCGTCATAAGCTGCTTTATCAGTAAGTTTAAGGAATAGCTTCTTTCGTAATCGTTCATAGAACGCTTTGTGACGTTCTTTCATATATTCATGTGGTAAAGAAGTCATCTTATTAAAATCAAAACCACATTCAGCATAAATATCGTAAGTTTCAGGATGAATCCAATGTTTACCAAAGGAAGGTATTTCAATCTCTCTATCAACACGTTGCATTGCAGTAAGAATAGACATCCACTGACTATCTGCAATATCATTTAAAAAACGTTCAAAATCTTCTTTATTACGAATAAACGTAAGGAAGTCTCTACACCAAATCTGTTCGGGAGTATAACGCTCAATAAAATGACGACCTTTTTTGGTCTTATAATACATCTTAGTAGGTTCCTTTCTTTTACGATCTACAACTGCAACCATTCTCTCATAAAGTCTCGTGACTTGAAGAGGAAATAACCTAGCACCTTTAGCCATAACAGAATTGGATTAATAAATCACACCACCAATTTGATTAAGAGAAATAAGATTACATTCCCAAAATTCAACTTTACCATCTTCACCAACAATAAGCTTACTACGATCTTTAAGACCCGGACGATTTTCGACAACTCTAAAGTTATCATCACCACCAAGAACATCAATAAGCTTTTTGTCAAGATTTTTAATCTTATGACTTAGAGGTACACCTTTGCCACCATAAGACATATCAAGAACAACTTCACGACCGAGCATATCCGGTAGGACATTGTCAGGAATAGCAATACAATAAGTAGCTTTAGGAACTTCTCTATCAACTTTCATAATATCAGTTACTTCAAGCGGAGACATCTTATATTGATTTGCAATAATAACTCGACCTTCGCCAACCTTAATATTACAAAGAGAACCCGGCGCAACACAAGCTGTTTTAAGATTATTCTTATCAGCTTTAATAGCTTCGATTTTAGTTTGAATTGAATCCATAGTTTAAATAATTTACTTTATAAGATAATCAATGTTAATAGGCACAATCTCATAACCTCTACAAAGACCTGCGTCAGTATAAAAGGTAATATTATACAACATTAACGTAGCACTAACTGTAACAGTGTACATAGTAGTAGGTTTAAAAGGAGGACGGTCTTCAAAAGGGCAAATGACAGAAACGGAAAATCTTTATCCAACACGTCCTCAATGTGAAACAAAGTATAAAATGAGAGTAACAGAATTACCATTAATAATAGTGGGAGTACCAACAATAGCAGCGATGTCTTCAGTTACAGCAGTAGTCAGTACTCCCGACTTCATTATGAGTAAAAGGTCACTCACAAAGATATGAATAAATTAGATATTACAAGGGATTACTTGAATATCTTTTTCTAAACCTTATATTTTTCTGTTTCAAAGGCAGTATTCAATAGAAATCTCAATAGTACTAGCGTCTTCACCCGGATTTGCAGCCACGCACGCAGTGCCTTGTTCTTCTAAATGCTTCGAATCAATATGCAAAGCATTCGCAGTACTACCACATTTATACCTTTGTCTATATACACGCACGCACGTATGCGCTATGCAGAGCTTTGCAATATATATAAGGATATATATAAAGATTACCAAAGGTAATATCAATGACAGTATTACTACTTCAAATTCGTCCGTCCGTAATATGTATTTTAATTATATTCAAATAAACCTCTTATCACCCACCAATACTCACCTACTCATATCCCCTCTTATTACCCCCTATAGTCCCCCTCTTTTCTCCCCTTTTCTCTCCCTCTCTTTTCCTCCCTCTTCTCTCCTTTACAAAGCACCCCGAAGCTACTTAAAATAGCTTTAAATATAATAGTATTACCTTTAGTAAGTATATGCCCTTCTAAGTTCCTTTAAGTATCTTTAGTAATACTTAGAGTAACATTAAGTAAACTTAGAGTATATATAGGAGTTCCACCCCGTTCAATGCAAAATGTAACAAAGCTACGAAAAGCATCTGTAATACTTAGAGTAACAATACTATCTTGAATAGCTTTGCAACTACCAACTCTAGGAGCTTTGTAACGATCAGCAGACCCCAGTAGGGAAGAAGGACTGGTGACGCGCGGAACATCCGCATCATCACCCGTATTATCAGAGTTAGTATAAGCATTTTCAATGTATTTTGAATAAGCATGAGTAATATTCATAAGTTTTGCAGTGGTAGAAGTATCTTTAGTAATATTAGAATAATCATGAGTAATAGCAAAATGTTGCTCCCTTCCACACCTATTTCCCTACTGGGGATTACAAAGCTCATCAAAGTTATTATAAATACCGGTAGTATTAATACTATTACTACTTAGAGTAACTCTGATATTACTTGTAATATTATCTGTAATAGAATCAACGTTACCACATTTTGGCTTACATTTTTGGCAAATTATACACTGAATTTTGGTGATGCTTATGCTGATTGTCTTAATGTTACTCTAATTAATCTTAAAGCTAATGCAGATTGTATTGAGTATGCTTTTAGTATTACTCAAATTACTTTGAATATAAGTAAGGCTTCTTATTCAATTCACATTGCAAATTCTAATACTCGGATTTGTACACAGAGTGATTCAAGTGCTTATTCTAATTCTTTTAATATCACAATTATTTAAAGTATTCTGCATAGTGTCGGGGCGATTAATTTAATTTATTTTGCAACTTCTATTACACAGGCTTATTCTCATTGTTCTTTTATTGCAAATTATAAGGCATTTTCTATTTACATTTCTATTAGTTGTTCTTGAACTTTTAGTGGCACTATTTGTAACTTTGAATCTTACGGTGCTTCTGTTGGTTTTGATTTTGATAATTCTAAGGCTTTTGATGATGGCTATTTCAATAGTTTTGAAGATGGTGTTGCTCAGCTTTAGGTCGGGCGTGAAAGTCTGTGTACGGGGACTTATTTTATTGCAATTTATTGCAGACACTCTCTAGATTTTATTATTGGTTATTTTAAGACTTTTAGTAATGCAATTTTTAATTTTGATTCTTATGGAATTTCTATTGATTTTGGTGGCGATAATTCTAAGACTTCTATTAGCTCTATTGCATGGTTTATTCTCATGATTCTTTTATTGCAAATTCTAAAACATTTTCTATTGTTATTACAATTATTAATTCTAAAACTTTTAGTGACTATGTTGCTTGGTTTTATATCGATTGTGAGAGTCTATTTACGGGGACCTCCTTATACGACAGCACCCCCTTGTAATGCTTGGGGGAATACCCCCGTCGATGATTCATGAGGAATGATTTTTCGAATTGGAACTACAATTTTTCATAGAGATGTTGCAGTTACAATTTCTATTACCTCACGACTATCTCCGCTTGATAGCATGGATTTAATTAAAATAAATATTAATTTTGAACCTCACGATGCTAAGGTGAATCGTATCTATCTTATGAATACAATGATTAATGCTCCTGAAGTTAAGAAGATGAATGCAATCGTATTGAATGCAATTGCTGTTCTTAAAGACACTGAGGATTATCAAGATCGTTATCTGATTGATTGCAATGATCTAGAAGGTAATACTATTGAACGCTTGTTCATTGGTAAGAAGATCTTTGATAAGATTGATGATCTTGTTGGTAAGATCATTGATGTAGTCTATAAAGATTGCATAGCTGATGTTACTCAGTATATTGATGATGAGGATATCAATGAAGAAGTGAAGTTTCACACGACTACACACAAGCAAGTAGTTGATGTTGTTAAGACTAATGATATTAACTTGTTGATTGCTTGTGCTAAGCATGGTATTAAGGATATGTATAATGAATTAAAAGAGTTAAACAAATGAGAGTATTAAAGACGTTATTGAAGTGCATCATCATATTGGTGGTACTCTTCTTGTTATCAGCTTCTGAGAGTTTAGCTGATTGGTTTGCATCAGTTATTGATGGTGATGTATTTATTGGTTGCATTATTGGTGCAATTATTGCAGTCGTTGTTCTATCTATTATTAAACCTGATAAATTTGATTAAGCTATGAGTGATTACTATGAAGTTAATGATGAAGATTCTATCGAGATTAATCCTTTTACTGAGGCATTATTAGATGAATTAGAATCTTAATGCGTTAAGAGTAGTGCTATTAGTGCTACTCTTATTTTTTTTTAAGACCCTACAAACTCCGTCTAATCAACACGACTAAACCCCTTATTGTAATTGGCGGTCGTGGTGATCGTCCTAGAAATTCTAATACTTAAAGTTATGGCAGATGAATTAAAGAATCCAATGAGACGTTCAGTTATCGGTGAAATTATCTCTATTAAAGAGATCAATAAAGACGACTTTGAAGAAGGTAAATTTCGGCATGATTGTCGGATTGTTCGTGTTGATCCTCTGAATGGTGCTCCACTTGTTGATGTTTACATCACTAATGATCAGTATGACAAATATGGTCTTAATGCGATTATATTCGCAGGTAATGTTGTGAACTTCAGCATTGATGAGAATATTGCAGGTGAGACCGGTTATATCGACCCCGATACCAAGGAATGGACGTATCATGCAAAGACATTCAACAGCTTTGCAGGTGCTGACAATGTTGGTAGCTTAGGTCTTATCGGTGTATTCGGTAAACTTGGTGTTGGTGCAGATATTGTTTCCGGCTTCATCAAGAACATCGAGACAGCTCGTAAGCAACGTGAGACTGTTGCTAAGCCTAAAGCGGTTGAAGCTGTTGCTACTGAACAAGCAGAAGAAGCTGCGTAAATTCCGTGAGGTGGTGCTGAGTATACTCTCAGTGCTGCCTCTTCTTTTTGTTACTTAATTAATCCGACTAATGATCATGAAATTACACGTTATTTATAAAGGTCAAACTGTTGATATTTCTTATGATTTACTTTACATCAATACTGATGAAGTGGGTATAAGATTCTCTAATTCAAATACACAGAGTTGTAAATTTTTAGCACAATATCTTGAAGCTAATCGTCTTTATTATGTTCTTAAAGATAGAGAAGACTATAAGGAGATTGTCACACTTCCGGATATATTTGCACTTACTCTAAGTACAAAAGGTACATATCGTTCTCCGGTTGTTAAAGATAATCTCTATGATGCTATTGTTGAACGCAGTAATGACATCGAGTTAGCTCATAATGCTATTAGAGAGTTTAAGCGTAATGTTAAGGAAATTGATGCTAGACTTGCTGATATGCAAGATGATTTAAGTAAATCTGAATATGCTCGAAGCATTGATAATATTGCTAAAGAAATACTTGAATTTAAACGCTGTAAACAGCTTGAAGCCTTAGCATTAGCAGAAGAACATCTTAATGTTTCACGTGAAACAATACCGACAGTTGAGACGTTGGAAGTGGCTTATGAGGTATCGACTTTGTTCAAACTTGAAGACTTTGCGAAGCTTCTATATATTTACAGGTATTTGAAAGATCAATCGAAATTGTCTAAGAAATATCAGAAGGTATATGATGTATTAGACAGATTGGAGAAGTATATGTACCCGGAATATGTTAAAGAAGTTGAAGCGTTAGGACAGAATTTATTTGCTGAATTGCAAGAGAAAGCTGCGAAATGGGCGGAGAATGAACCGAATATTAGTGAGTGGGTACGGGAGAAATGTAGACAGTTTGGATTTGAGGTTAAGAGTGAGAATGGGGATTAGAAATGGCGTTTGTAGCAGCATCTCCACAACTATTCGCAATACCGTCTTCAAAAACGTCTTCAAAAACCGCGATGCGACTTCTAAGTATTGCAAATTAAAATCAAAGTGTTAAACACAAAGCAATGAAAGTCGTAGAAAGTTTTGAATTAGAATCTAAATTTGTAGAAATAGAATCTGCGAAGCTATATTAGTAATTGCAAATTAAATTCAAAGTGTTTCACGCCGAGAACATAAAGACGTAGAAAGTTTAGAATTAACTGTAGAAAAGATGCAATTAAAAGCCTAGAATTTATATGCGAAATACTAGAAACAATGCAAAATGCTTCAAAATGCGAACCTGAATCTTTAAAGAATTTAGAGTAAGCATTAGAGTATATGCAGTTAAAAGACTCAAAGCGCTAGCACTAGATTCAGAATTAATTCAAATACTCACAAGCCTCAACCTTGAATATCAGAATTATTTGAATTAGAATCAAAATGAGTATTCGCAAAACTCTTAATATTTGCAATTGTATCAATGTTATATTCAGTATAATTAATGCAGAATAAGGCAATTTGAATATAATTAAGAGTATGGAGTATAGAATATACAGTATTCAGTGAGCTATTAAATGCTTTAGAAATATTCGCAGAAATATTCGCAATAAATCCTAAGCATATTCAAAACAATTTGCATTAACATTCCGAATATCAAAATGCTTCGAATTGGTATCAATATGATTTGAAGTAAACTTAGATATTTTTAGATTAATTATTTAAGCTTTATAACTAATACTATATCTCATTGAATTGGTAGTATTAGTTTTATTTAAAATATTAAGTGTATGATAGTATATATTAAAGATCGAGTAACAGATGAAGTCATAGCAGTAACTTATGATGTATTCGTAGTATATGGAAACGAATTAATATTCACTAAACAGAAAGCCGCAAAAGCAATTGCAAATAGTTTAAGTGATTCAATATTATTCTTAGTACATAGAGAAGCAAAGCACTTTATCTCGTATTCAGCAGAAATTGATCAATCAATTGTGACATTAAATAAGAATTTAATTGCAGTTGCAATGGACAGTGGAAACAAAGAGTATGAGATAAATCACTTAGAGTATAAAAACCAATTAGAACAATGGAAACATGACATCGAGAACTCTAAGAATAGTTGTAACTGATATTGAAGCAGAATGGCTAGTTCCAGTAACAGCATCAATATCATGGGTAGATTACCAATTAGTTCTTAAATTAACATCGTCACGAACAAGAAATGGAGTACAAGAGTTTCTTAGAAGAAACAATATACCTGTAACAGAATTCGTAGATGAAAAAGAATTAATAGTAGATCCGAGTGAATTACAAGAAGTATCTATAAAAGAATCCAATATAACAACAAAGGAGCTTTTAGAGAGACTAAATGACGATGAGTATTAATCTTAATGTTATCAATAATGGTTATAAGATTAACTATAGTATGTGTAAGGTATAATGTGACAATGGAAATATTGTGTCACAAAGATACCGAATGTATAGTATCAGATGAAACAATAGAAATAAAAGCAACATCAGATAAAGTAAGAAATAAAATCAAAGATTTTTGTAAATTCGCAAGAATAAGTATAAAAGAATATCCAATTATTCATAAACTTGTAATACCAAGAGAATCAAAGAAGGTATTTGCAAAGACCTTTGATAATCGGTAAAGCTTTCCAATCCCCAATAGGGAACAAGGACTGGAAGGAGCAGCATTTAGCATCCCTATAGTAATAACTTTAGAAATGGAAGATTATTTTACAACAGAAGAAATAGTAGGAGCATTAGTATTTATATTTTTAGCAATTGTACCTCCATTAATATTGGAGTATCGAGAGAAACATCGTAAGTAGTATTAATATTAATATTTAATAATTATGGCATTTATAGGATTTTTAGCGGTAGTATTAATATTATTTCTATTATTCCGTTTGTATATATACAATCTCGAATCAGAAGAACGTAAAAAGAAATATGAGAAGAAGCCTATAAAAATTAATGAGGAATCTCATGTTCAATTTCATTATTTTGATGAAGAGGATAATTGTATAGAAGATTATGAAGAATATACGAATCGTATGCAAGAAATATGGGGATATGATCCGTATAATGTTGAACCAATAGAAAGTTATTGTGAAAGAGCAATACATATAGAATAATATTAAATTGCATTACCACTATGAGAAAGAAACTTCTCACAATTAAAGAAATTAAAAGATATATCAAGATACATGATACGATAGAAGAAGTATTGTATTGTTTAGTGTTTTTCTTAGTACCATTTGTATTTTACTTAGCAGCACATTTCAAATACTTATTTGACTATGTGGATGATGAGGAACTTCAAGTGTACTTAGAAGCTGAAAAGAGATATTCAGCAGCAACAAGAATATGGTTATTAGCAATAATAGCAATACTCTTAATAATACTGATAGTAAAGATTTGACCGCCATATATTGAGAATGAGCCTTTGTTTAATGGAGATGACCTCACGGTTGTCTCCATATAATTAAGGTCACAGAAAGCAAATGCAAACGTTTTAAATGACATTTTCAAGTCTTACTACCAGTATGGTGAAATCGGTTATAAATAAAAGTAAACGCAAAATTTTATGTTCGTAATAGTATCAGCAAATAAAAAATCAAATATATCAGCAACAGAATGTGTATGCTTATCTGAAATTACGAAAATTGAATTATACTTTGATAAAATAAGAGTATCATTTGATTCAGTGGAAACACGTAAGAGTGTAAATTTAGAATTAATAGTCAATGGAATAAACTTCACTTCTATATATCCATTAACTATTGAATTTGAGTATAAACAAGTAATCGCAATAATGCCTTAAAAGATGTATATACAAATAAAATCAAAATCATGTACAACATCAGTAATTGCTGTTGTATCTGTGAAAGAAAAAGATCTCAATGAGGTAGAAATAAAATTCAAAGATAAAGAAGCATTAAAGTTAGCAAGACTAAACTTATCTAACGTAGGTTTAACTGTATCCGAACGTGCGTTTAGAAGAATGAGAATAAAAGGATACAAACAGTTATTAATTAAATAAATTGTAATTATGGAAATACAAGTAGCACAAGTGAACAAAGCAACCATTAAGGATGTTATTAGTATTCGTAGCAATGATGCTAATAGCGCAGTAGTTGTATTTAAAGATGCAGCAGCATTTAATACAGCTAAAAAGATATTATCATCAGCTAAGATGAAGTTTACACCATTACATGTAACACCAATGATGTATCTACCACAAGGTACTGCATTGCTTGTAACAGTATGAGTATATGGAATATTCTAAAGAGTTTCTATCTCAATTTAAAGTAGATGCAACAAACTATACGTATGTGCCAGTTGATAATCAACCACACGTAGTACCACTTATAAGAAAAGGTACAACAAAAAAGTTTGAAGCATTAGTATATGCAGAAGAATCATCTTTACGAGCATTCCAATGTGCAGCAATACAATGTGATTTAAAGTTATTACAAGACTGTCAAGGGTGTCGATGTTTGCCGGGTGGACGTAAAGATGGAAAAGCCGTAGTATTTAAAATAGAATACATTTATCAAGTGCATGAACAGTGACATATTTAAACCTAGCTTGCTTCCAGATAAGGACAAGACTGAGTTTGTAAAGCAAGTGCAGCAAGAGTACAAGCACATAGGTTCAATAAAATATAGACCGGGTTCAACACTATGGCAATTTAACACAGAAACGGGAGAATTAAAACCCGCAAAAGTAACAATTAAAGAGCAATTGGTATGGACGTCTAAAGGTGATTGTACTAAGAAAACACGTAGCGTCATTTACGAGGACAAATGCATTTATATGTGGGCGTTGAATAGAAAGAACGCTGAAAAGAAGATCCTCAGAGTTATTAACAATGTAATTAGAAAAAGACAAGAGAATCAATGATTGTACATTTTATTATTTTATGGTTTACAATAGCATTACTAATTGTATTAGCTATATTCTTAGTAGATGCGATAGTTTATATGTATTATCATCGAATGGAAACGGTTTGGTACGTTCAAATGATGATAGCATTAGTGTTATCACTATTTGTTTTAGGTGGAATTGTATTAATTGCATTCTCAATTGAATCATTTTGTTCAGTTGTAGATCTATTACAAGACGCATCTGTAATCGTATTATCACCGAGATAAGTGTTTGATTATTAGGTTAAGTCAAAATTAATGCTTATCTTTGTAAGCTTTATGATGTTTAAGTTTCAAACGTAGTTATTAATCTATTTATTAATCTTTCTTATTATATGGCGAAAAAAGAAAATCTAAAGACATTTGTTATTCAACAAAGTGATATTGATAAGGCTATTAATTATCACTTAGATAAAGGCGGTAAAGATCATAGACATCTTGCTGATTGTTTAGAGCGTGAAATGTTTTATAGTTATTGCTGGGAAACTATTCATCGTTCTGTTCGTCCGTGGGATGGCTTTCGAAAGATATTGAATACTGTTGTTGATAGTTTGTTTTGTGATATGCCTTCGATTACAATTAAAACAGTTGCGATTGATGGTGCTATTACATTCCGAACTGCTCAATGTAATGGTGTGAGATAATGAGTGGTGAATGCAGTAATTGCGAATCTAGGCAGCGTAGGGGTAATGACCCTCGTTGTCTAGTTTGTATTTATTTCAATCCTGCAATATTTAATAAAGGTTTTACTAATGTTAAATCACAGCATTTTATTACTAAAGTTGAGAAAGCAATTAAAGATGCTAAAGTCTTCAGAGATAAAGCTAAGATTGCTGATTTACGACTTAAAGTTAAAGATGTTGATGAAGTTCTTAATTCAAATGATAATTCTCGTACATTTCAAGAGATATTTGATGATAAGAAAGAGCATTGGCAAAAGCTTGGACTTAATGTTGCAGATATATGTGGATTTAAAGATGCACATAAAGAAGTTTCTGAAGTTCATGAAAGTGATAAAGGTAATTTCTATTTTACATTTCCATGTTCTACGAGACTTAGAAATAAATATGTTCGCATTTATGGAACTGATATTTCGACGAGAGCTGCTATTGAAAAGATGTACCCTGATACTGATTATGTTCGATATGATTCTGTAGAATGGAATACTCCTAATAAATATACTCGTCGTAAACCTTGTGATTGTTATACAGAATGGATATAGAAAAAGCTTTTGAGAGTATTCAAAATAATCTCATTGTTGCTAGAGAACATGATCATTATATTACTCAAGTTTGTCCTTGTTGTGGTAAGTATAAGTTTAGTGCCGATCCTAGCAATGTTATGAGTAATTGCCTAGATTGTGGATATACTGTTATGAATAACAGAGGTACTATTGATAGATTTAAAGGACAAGGTGTATTTGCATTATCTCGTGGAGCTAAAGGTGGTATCTTTTCAATTGTTGAAGGTGGATGGGAAGCTGCAATTGAAACACTACCTAAAGCTGTTGCAGATGCTTTTGGTTGTACGATTAATGAACTTGATTATTGTATTCTTCATTCTGTTAAAGATGATAAAGTAATTACTATTGATTTTAAAGGTATGCTCTAAGCTCCGCTCCGTTCCAGTCCTATTTCCCTACTGGGGTCTGGAAATGCTACATGGAGTGATGCTAATACTAAAGTATATATTATGACTGAAATAGACTTTGTTGTTGGTGATAGAGTTGTTACCTCTAGGGGAATCTATGGTACTATTGTATCTATTGATGAGAGTGCTGATACTTCTCAAGTTAATATTGGTAGCAAAACTGTCACTCTGTATAATAATCAGTTATGGTCGGTTAAGAATCGAATTTCTGTTGTTTGTTATTATACAGATGGTTATGAAAATTATAATAGACTTGTTACACTTCCTAAACAGTTTAAACTATATGACTTTACTAAGCCATTAGATAATGAATTGTTGGATTATTGTAAAAAGGTTATTACTAAAAGTGTTAAAGGTATTTTTACGATTACGAAAATTGAAATTTAAATATGAAAGCAAATCTTACTTATTCTCTTATCTCTGCTGATTTAAAGCAAGGGATGTATTTGTTGGTCAATAATCATCTTGGTTATGTTAGTCGTATGAATGGTGATGAAGCGATTATTTCGTTTTATTTTGAAGACGGTAAAGTCATTAAGCTTGCTAAGCAAACTATGACTCGTGAAGATGCTATTCGTACTTATGGCGAATCTGTAATCAAGTTGATTGCAATTGTTGATGGGAATCCTATTTCCATTAATCATCAGAATTATAAGAAGATTTTTACTCCTATGCTTACATTTGCTAAAGGTGCAGAAGAATCTTATATTGGTGAATTTATTCGTACTAAAGAAGGTCGTAATCCTCTATACGGTGAAGTATCTCCGGTTTATTCTATGCTTAAAAGTGGTGATACTGTCACTATTACAAGTCTTGAAGTTGTTGACCGTTACAGTTTATATGATTCTACTAAAAGACTTGTTAAAGTTAAAGAAAAGAAATCCGGTTCTAAGTTCTTAGTTACTCGTATTGATGATGAGAAAGAAGAACTTCTTGTTAATCGTAACGATGTAACTCTTGGTGAAAAAGACAAATATGATTTATTTAATGTTATGAATTTTGATGCGTTAAAGAATCTTGTTGCAAATGGTGAAGCAAAGACTGTTGAAGCTAAAGGTAAAACAAAATCTGAAGCTAATCCTAATGGTAATGCTTTTTATCGTTTGCATAAGAGCAAATGGAAAGCTACTTATAGTAAACTTGAAGGTCAAGATCATTATCAGTGGCTTGCTGTTCGTGAAGAAGATGAAGCAAATAATGAAGCTAAACTCGTTATTCCTATTTCTGTTCCTATTACAAATATTCCGAAACATCAATTCAGTGGTTTCGATAATGAGTATTGGATTCCGGGTACAATTCGTGAAATGAATCAAGCTAAGGCTGATCTTAAGAATTTTGTTCCTTTTAGAGAAGGTCTTCCAATCTTTGGTAAACTTACTACTACTGTTCTTAATGGTAAAGAGTTTACTTATTTTCTTCTTGATAACATTAAACAAGAATCTGTTAATCACTACATCTTTAAGCATCGGGATATTACCGAGGAACGCCGAAGTGAATTAACCATTAAGAAGCTGCCTACGCTTTAATACAAGCTCGTAGAGGCACTTTTGTATTGAAATAAACCAATTGGTTCACTTTAATATAAAGTGTCTCTATGGGTCTAAAATGAGCCAAAATGAGGATAGTTAAAATTGAAGTGCCTGTTTATAGGTATGCTGAACTTAATGATAATGCTAAAGAAGCTGCTAAAAGTAATATTCTTAGTATTACACGTAATGCTCAAGATTTTACTGATTCTGTTAAGCATACTCTTGATGTTTTAGGTATTGAAGAAGTCGAGGTTTATTATAGTCTTGGTAATTGTCAAGGAGATGGTCTTTGTTTTACAGGTAGTATTACATGGAATAAAGCTATTGAGATCCTTTATATTAAAGAAAGTATTGCTAAGCTAGATAAAGACTTTATTAAGTCTTGTGAAGATTGTATTTATTCTATTAATTTCTATAAACTTGATAGAATGTATAATCATTGCAATACAGTTACTGTTGAATTTGAAGATAGTAGCTGGATGTATGCTGAGGATTTTACTAAGCTTAAAGATATATTTCTTACTTGGTATAAAGCTCTTTGTAATAAATTTGAACATCAAGGTTATAAATGGTTTTATGAGATTAGTGAAGAAGATGTTGCTGAGTATTGTAATAATAACGATATAGAATTTACAGCTGATGGAAACGTCTTTATTGAACCTACTTAAACCTTATGAAGATATTAGTATTGCTTTTCAACGTTATCTTCTCCAAGTCACTAATGGTAGTGGTAATTTTATTGAATTTGCTACTACGTTATCTTGGCGTATGCAGTTGGGAATGGTTTTGGAGTTTCTCGATATTGTTTATGATGTCACAATTTCTATATTCCCTAACGGAGGAGCTGTTATCAAAAGTATTAACGGAAGACAAATGGTTGCTGATGTGTATACAACTGCTGAACCTGTCCACCCGCTTGTTCGTTATTACAATACTATTGATGTTGCTTGTAAATACATTTTAAAGCCTTTTTAATATGATTAAAATTAAACTTATTGGTCAAGAGCTTAGTGGTAATCTTTATATTACTGAAAGAGGTACTTATATTATGGATACAAATTTTTCTAAGAGTAAAGATACATCTCATATGAATTTGCATACTCTTAGTTGGAATAATCCTGATGGTGAGCCTAATAAAGCTCTTAAATCTAATAAATTTGTTGTTGTAGATGAGTTCTAATTTTAATAAAGATGCGCTACTTAGGTCTGCCAAACGTATTAACGTTTCTTATTTTAAAGAACAACAAGAAGATGCTATTAATGCTATTTGGCAATGGTGGCAATCACAATCCATAAGTTTTACTCTTAGTGGTTATGCTGGTACAGGTAAAACTTTTATCATGCGGCATCTTGTACGTTATTTGATAGTTGAAAAGGTTTGTGTTACAGCTCCAACTCATAAAGCTCTTCGAGTTCTTGAAAATAGTTCCGGTAAGAAAGGTATGACTATTCAATCTCTTTGTGGTCTTAGACCTGATGTAGATATTGAAGATTATAACATTGAGAATCCTTCTTTTAAGGTTATAGGTGAACAGAAAATGAGAGGTTATAGACTTGTCATTATTGATGAGTGTTCTATGATTAATCCTGGTCTGTTTAATCTACTCATAAAGACGGCTATTCAGTGTCGATGTAAACTCCTATTCTTAGGGGATGAACTTCAGATTCCTTATGTTGTTGCTAAAAGAAAAGGTGAAGAAGATACTTATAATCGTATTAGTCCTTCTTTTACTCATACCGATGTTCAATTTCGTTTAACTCAAATTGTTAGACAAGAAGCTGGTAATCCTTTGCTTGAATTGTTTGGTATTATTCGCTCTGATTTGATTAATGGTACTGCTAATTTCTATCAGTATATTCTTCAAACTCGTGAAGCTATTAATGCTCAAGGTGAAGGTTTTACTATTATGAATAAACTTGATTTCCGTAATAAGGTTATTGAAATGTTTAGTTCTGATAACTTTAGTAAGGATATTAATTATGTTCGACTTATTGCTTTTACTAATGATTGTATTGGCTTTTGGAATACCTTTATTCGTGATGGTGTTCTAAATAATCCTCAAGGTATGATAACGAAAGATGATATGTTTACTGCATATCGTACTGTATTTGATGAATACAAATCTCCCATTATTATTAATAGTGAAGATTATGTTGTTCATGATGTTCGGTATTATGTAGCAGATAATGGTCTCGCTTGTTATTGTATTACATTGAGATCTGCATTTGATGGTAAAGTTACTCCTATGTTTAAGATCATTGATTTTTGGGATTCTAATAACATGGATAACTTCGGTGCTATGCTAAATGCAATTCATTATAAAGCTCTTACTGGTACTGATCGTAGTAGATGGTTTAGATACTTTAGATTTAAAGATATTCATCTTACTATGACCGACTATAGACTTAATGCTGCTAACAAGAATAGACTCGTTGCTAAAGATATTGATTATGGTTATGGTATAACCGCACATAAGAGCCAAGGTTCTACCTTTGAAAATGTTTGTATTGATCTTGATGATATTATCTATTTTCAAACTAAGTGGGGTAAGCGTATTAGACGTAACTCTGCTGAAGCTCTTAGACTTCTTTATGTAGCTATGAGTAGAGCTACTAAACACGCTTATTTAAAATTATGAGTAAAGGTATTAGAGTTAGTGAAAAACATGGAGTTAATCCAAGTATTACTATTTGTCCTATTTGTGGCAAAGAAACAGGTATTGCTCTATTAGGTAAACTTAAAGGAGATAAAGAAGCTCCTAGAAAAATTATAGGAGATCTTTGTGATGATTGCATTTCTAAATTAGGTAATGATAAAATTTATATTCTTGCTATAAATGATCAAGGATATGGTACAAAAGCTATTATTATTGAAAGATCTGCACTTAATATTCCTGTTAAGGGTTATATGACTCTTATGAAAGAAAATGAATTTGATAAAGTATTTAAACATTAAATTATGCTTACAAGTGAAGAACAAGTTCAGAATATAGATAAGATTTATGTTCTGAAAGAATGCTGGGCAGCTCCTTGTGGTATGGGTAGTAATCAACGTATTATTCATAATCGTTGGATGGTTCCTATTACTTGGGTTGCTGAACAATGTTCTATGAGTGCTGTTCAAGTTCTCGAAGAACATTTGTTTGCTAGTGGTTTAAATGTTGATACTGTTGGTAAGATGGAGTTCCTTAAAGCTAGAGCTAATCTTAAGGGATATGATCTTACTGCTGTTGTTTGTTCAACTCTGAAATACGAAGACGGAACTTCTGTTTATGCCGATATTACCGAGGAAGATAGAAAATAGATTGCCAATTTCTACAGACGTTTTGATTAATGGTATTGCTTTGACTATTACTCGATGTACGTTTCAAGAATATAAGATGAGGTATAATATAAATTCTGATGAATTTGATGATCTTGATAAAGGTTATGAATGTGTTTATAATCCTTATCATATTATATTTATACCTGATATTATGGCTATTGATATGTTTGATTTGTAAGGTGCAGATGCTCCGCTCCCTACCACTCCTTCATCCCTACTGGGGTTTGCAAAGTTTTACTAAATGTTATTGATATGGCATTAACTGATGAAGAATATAAAGCGTTAGGTGAAGATGAATATATGATCGATGATCTTCTTATTGAAGCTTCTCCTATTTCGTTTGGTGCTTATTGTGAAAAGTATTCGTTTGATTCTACCGAATATGATTGTGATGTAAAAGGATATGATGTTAAGATTTTTAAAGATGCTGAATCTTTTCATACTGTTTTTATGCAACGTAGTCTATTTGAACGAATTGCTGCTAAAAGTGATTATTAATGCAAACGAGATTTTCTAATATGTTTGAAGATACGTCTGATGAATTACGTGAAGATGATTATTGTGATAAGTGTGATCTATGTGTGCGGAACTCTCTAATCCCCAGTAGGGGACAAGGACTGGAAGGGAGCGGAACTATCCTACATTTAGTTGCTGCTCCTAGTCCTGCTGATAGAAAGACTAAATACGTACTTAGTGGTAACACAGGTAAATTCATTAGACGTATTCTTGAAGATAAGAAATTACTTGCTTTATCGTATATTACTTCTGTTGTCAAATGTGGTACATCTCAGACTATTAATGCGAAAGCTATTGCTGAATGTTTTCCTAGACTTCAAAGAGAGATTGCTAGAGTTGAACCTAGTATGTTCATAACTTATGGTAAAGATCCGTATTTTATTATTAGTGGAGGTAAAGCTTTTCCTAAAGGTGGAGAAGGTATTGATATACTTCCTAATGGTAAAATACATATTTATACTATGAGTCTTGAATATATGCGTAAGAATAATGACTATAGTTATCTCGATAGAGCGTATGATACTGCTGTTATTGCTTATCGTAAATTTGTTAATCAATGGATTATTTTAAAATAAATGGCTGCTAATAAATCATCAACTACTAGTTGGATATACGATATTGAATGTTATATTAATATGTTTGAGGTTAGCTTCATTCCTTATGGTGTTCCTCAAGATGTTATTGATTTATATATTTCTGCTGATATAGCTAAGAATAAAGAAGATAAACGTCTCATTCTTGAAGCTATGGGTGCTAAAACTTTTATTATTTATAGAGCTTATCATGAAGATAACTTTGAACGTCAGAATATGACACCTGCTTCATGGGATGATTCTAATAATATTAGTAGTGGTATTGAAGGTCTTTATATGTTTTTTAAATCTCATAAAATTATCATTGGTTATAATAGTTTTAACTATGATATGACTATGCTTGATATATTCATTCATTATGCTCCTACATTTGATTGGAAGACTGGTTTTCGTGAAGATACTTATGGTAGGAAGCAACATATAACTGAATTTCTATTTGAGCATTCTCAGAAAGCTGTTGATAAGGATATGGGTGGTAAAACATATCGTAGACTTCTTGATTTTTATAAAGGTCGTAGATATTTTCGTCCTTTTACTGATTTTGATATTCAAAAGATTCTTTATCTTGATGCTACCTTTGTTGCACTTAAAGCTGTAATGATTGTACTTAAATGGTATCGTATTCAAGATTTACCTATTCATTGGAGTTATCGTATTAAAAGAGAAGAAATAGAACTTGTCACTGATTATAATATTAATGATGTTCTAGGTACTGATGCTCTTGTTAAAAACCAACAGAAAGAACTTGATCTTCGTGCTAAACTAAGTGAGATGTATGGTATTGATCTGCGTAATATGTCTCGTAGTTCTATTGGTAAGAATCTAATGACTAAGTTTTATTCTGAATGGTCTGGTATGCCTTCTTATGAATTTGTTGATCTTCGAACTGAACGCAGTGCTGTGCCTATTGGTAAAGTTGTCAAAGATAGTATTCAATTTAAGACTCCTTTTTATAGGAAAATACTTGAAGCTATTCAAAGATATAGTATTTATATTGGTTTAGGTACGGCAAAGAAAAGTGAATTAAAACGAGAAAATATCGCTAATGGTATTGTTGTTACTACTTGGAAAAAGAGCTTTCAATCTTTAGAATTTCTTTCTCATGATAAAGGTTATACTATGGCAAAAGGAGGTCTTCATAGTAAAGATGATCCTAAAGTCATTTGGGCTGAACCTAATGAGATTCTTGCTGATCCGGACGTAAGTGAGTTGGCGTCCTAACTCCTCTAATTGCGGGAATACTGTTAAAACTAATATTACTAAATATCGCAGTGATGTAGATATGGCTATCGTGAAAATGAATAGGTATAGTAAAAAGATATTAGTGTTGGGGAATCCGCAACGAAGCATCTTATTAAAGATGTGTGTTCATCGACTATCACGAAAGTGAGTACTCATACTTATAGTAGTGGGGAAACGGGGAGAATCAATTTCTAGGATACATTCTATAGGATATAATTTGTAATTTCAGTATTTAGATTGTATCTTTATATTGTTAATATTAAAATTTATATTGCTATGGAAAATTTTAAAAGAAGTACAGATTTTATTAATTATGGGACTTTTAGTAAACTTAAAGGTCAAGGTGTATATCAAATAAGATGTATTGAAGAAAATAAATGTTATATTGGTTCTTCTAAAGATTGTCAAGAGAGAGTTCAAAAACATTTTTCTGAATTACGTCTTAATAGACATACAAACAAACGTTTACAAGAAGCATTTAATAAATATGGTATAGAAAAGTTTATTTATTCAATTGTTTTATATGTAGCTAAAGAAGAAGATTTATTAGATAAAGAAACTGAATATCAAATTAAAATTGGTATTGATAATCTTTATAATGATAAAATTACAGGATATTATATATCTGATGAATTAAAAGCTCGTTATGCTAATATAGATCAATCTTATAAACATACTCTTGAATATCGTATGAAACTTGCATCTAGTCGACAAAATAATAAAATTGCTAGATGCGATTATGCTACTGGAAAAATTCTTTATGTTTATGAAAATTTTGTTCATCTTAAAGAAGCTAATCCTAATGTTAAACGTAGTACTTTACTTTCTGCTTGTAATGGTAATAAAAAATCAGCTTATGGTTATAAGTGGAAATATGTTCCTATGGATATTCCTACAGGAGAATATCATGAAATTGATTAAGATATAGTCAGTTGAGGTAATGGTACTAAACCTCGAGCAACTCTATGTACCCTTCATTTATTGTTGAATATGGTGTTAGTCCTCATCATTTATCTTCTAAAGTATTTTTAGGTATTGTTGAATGGCTTAGAACTACTCGACTTGATGCAAAACATAATGGTCGTAAGCTAGAAGCTGATGCTCTTAAGATTGTGATTAATCGTATTTATGGCGCTTTGAATGATGCTATGGATTATCTTTATGATCCTGAGTGTACTTATACTGTAACAATTAATCTGCAATTACTTCTATGTAATCTGATAGAAGCGTTTGAACTTAATAAATTTGAAGTTCTTTCTGCTAATACAGATGGTTTGCTTATAAGACTTCCTATTGATCGTAAAGGTACATTTGATCATATTTGTAAAGAATGGGAAGAATATAGTAAACTTACTCTTGAAACTGAGAAATTTGAAAAGTATTGTAGAAGTGCTGTCAATGATTACATTGCTGTTGGATATGGTTTCTATGATGCTTTGCAATCTTATAATCGTAGCGGTAGTTGGATAGATAATAAAGGTAATGTTTATACTTCTAAAGCTGCAATTGAGGATAAATTTATTAAATATAAAGGTTATTTTCTTCAAGAACCTGAATATAATAAAGGTTATGAATATCCTGTTGTAAAGAAAGCTCTTAAAGAATATTTCCTTTATGGTGTTGATATTACTGAATTTATTAGAAATTATATCAATACTTCTCGTACTGCCATTTATGATTACTGTTTTAGTCAGAAAGTTGCTGGTAAATATACTACAATTTATAAGACAGTTAGAGATGGTAAACCTGTTTATATTAAGTGTCAAAAGCATAATCGTTTTTATATTTGTAAAAGTGGTGGAGGTGCTATAACAAAAGCTATTGTTCCTGATTCTGATAATATAGCGTATGGTGATGATATTAGTGGAATTGTTGTTGAAGAAGAGAAGTCACTTGTTGCTGATCAGAGAGTTGCTTTGTTTAATGATTACGAATATAAAGAAGATTATAATCTTAATTATGGTTTCTATATTAATGAAGCTTATAAGATTCTTTATGGCAATGGTAAAACAGGTAAAGGTGAACGTCGTGGTATTAACAATAATAGTAATAACTTGTTTGGTTGGTAAGATATGAAGAGAGATAGAGCTGTTATTTATAAAGATTTTTATACCAATAAATTCTCAGCTGTTAAAGCTGTTATTGTTGTGTATTTAGATGCTGCCTTTGAAGATTTCTTTAATCAATATCCTTTCAATAGTAAGAACTTTAAAGATTACAACCATGATAAGATGCTTAAACATATTGTTTTTGATCTTTGTCGTATCATGGGTGATGCTGGCTTTAGGTTATATGAATTATTAACTGATTATGTTGATGATGTATATAATCGTAATGAGATAGAACAATGCGCTAGAGCTGTTCTTGATAATATTAAACTTACAGATGTTAATTAAGATAGATGAAAGATTACGATATTTCTGAAAAATATAAGCGTATTTATCAGGGTATTCTTAAATGGAAACAAGCTGGTTATAAAGGTCTATTTCAATATACTGAACGTATTGATATTCCTCTTGTAATTAGTGAGGTTATTCAGCATGTAGCTAATCAAGTCGAAGCTGATCCTTATGTTCACATTGTAGTTCCTGATATTAAGACGAAAGATTCTCTTCGTAAACGTATTGTTCATACAGGTGTAGTTATAGATTTACTTAAAGATTTTATTGATCGTATCACTAAAACTTGTAAAGGTAAAGATATGCTATATGCTGATACGTTTGTGATGCTTGATTGTACAAATGAAACTTATCATAAAGATGATATTTATTTCAAGAAGTTGAAGAAAGTAGCTGCTGATAGGTTTTTATTTGTTACTACGAAAAAGATTCCGGTTAATATGCTAAAAGCGTTTACTGCTTGTGGTATTCCGGTTGTTGATACTATAACTAAAGGTATGGCTTTGGAAGAAGGTTGGATTTCTCCTTATGTTATATATAATGTTGGTATTGAGTTTACAAGTGAAGAAAAAGAGTTATATAAACAGCTTACTGAACAAATCTCTTCTATGCTTTCTATATTTAAAGGTAAAGCTAAGATGGTAAATTATGAGTTTAGGAAGTTTACTCATCTACGTATAGATATGGTAGAAGATGATATGGCTCTTATTAAAGCTTGTCACATGGGTGTTAATTATGTAAATAATCTTACTGATAAAGTAGAGCATATACATAGTGAAACAGTACGTAACATGGTTGCTGAAGTTATGGGTTGGAAAGCTAATCTTAATCTTTCTAATGACTATAATAAGCAAGTAGAAATGTATTGGAATCCCGACAATATACTCACTCGTACTAAAGCATTTAGTGATGCTATTGAGAAACGTTTAGAATTATATAATAATAATCTTAATAAGAGAGAAGCTATTGCTACTGCTATTAAGAATATTAAAGGTAAAGGACTTGTTCTAAGTAAGACTCGTTCTATTACTAATTTTGTTGAGACTTTAGATTACTGTATGTGTTGGTATAAAGGTATGACTTCTAGGATTTGTTATGATTTCAATGGTCAACCTTATACTTATACTACTGGTGCTAAGAAAGGTGAACCTAAAGTATTTGGTGATATTGGTATCCGAAAAGAATGTTTAAAACATCTTGAACATGGTGATGTTTCTGTTATTGCTACGGATGAAGTTGCTAATGTGGTTTTTGATGTTGAGGGTCTTACTACAATTATATGTACCTCTCCATACTGCAACCCATTTAAGACCATTTCCGACAAGAAAGAGGAACAACCATACATAAATAAGCCTACTATTATAATATGGCTTTATATGCAAGATTTCGCACTCAATTCGGACGATTACCGCACGTCAAAAGAGAAAGAAAAGCTCATTGATGCGCAGAGTAAATTTACTACTGATATTGTCTGGACTAACGGCATTAAAGATGTTAAATTTTAATTTTTGATGATTTAGTGCTTACTATTATTGCACACGTCAAAAATATTATCTATTTTTACCAATGGAAAATAAAGACAAAGAAAACGACAAAATGAGTGAAGAAGTTATTACAGATGATGCTACGAAAGACGGTGCTAATGCTGCTACTAATAAAGGTGAAGTTGTAAAAGCTAATAGTGGAGCTGTTGCACAAGCAAATAAAGATGTAATTACTCGTAATCTCGCTGTTCTTGGTGAATATAGAACTTTTGCTGAAAGTCTTATAAATACCGATCTTGGTGCGAGATTTAAAGAAAATGTAACTAAAGATGGAACTGTCACTGAAGTTATTAACATTGATAACATGGTTACTTGTTTATTAACTGGGCAGGAATTAGGTCTTTCTCCTATGACTTCTCTAGCTTATGGTCGTAATCTTAATCTCGACGCTATTCAAAAGGTTGAACTTGGTAAAACTCTTGGTCTTTCTGTTACTGCTTCTTTAAAGAATATATTCTGTTTTGAAAGTGGTGGTACTAGACAAGTTTATACGGGAATTAATGTTGTTGAGGGTTGTCTCAATAAACATCATATTGATATTGAGATTGACGAAGACTTTGTTCCCGTATATGAATATTTTAATGTTCAGCTAAGTAAACCTATTATTGAATTTAAACCTGAACGTCACATTGATATTGACGAATATAACGATGATTATGTTCGTAAAATGATGGCTGATCAAGGTATGATTCCTGTTACTCGTGTTGTTAAGACTTATCGTACAACTGTTACTCTTGTTCGTAAAGGTAAAAGAACTACAATTTCTTACACTCTTCAAGAAGCTATTGACGCTGGTCTTAAATCGGGTAAGAACTCAATTACAGGTGCTGATGTTAAAGGTAAAGATAATTGGGATAAACACACTCGTTCTCTTATGAGAAAAATGGCGATTATGATCGCTGCTCGTATCTGCGCTAATGATATTCTTAACGGAATGTATTGTGATGTTGAACTTAAAGACGTTAAATCTATTAATGATGATTACGTTGATGTTCAATATGTAGAAGCAGATGATAACGCAAATTATTAAAGAATAAATACCGTTTGCGGTAGTGATATTGCAAACATCTATCTTACATAAACTATTAATAAAGTTAAAGTCATGGAAAAATTTAATTTTGATTTCTTGAAAGCTGGTATCAATGAAGGTCGTTTTGAAACTGTAGCTAAAGCTGCTAAAGTAAGTGATGAAATTCGTCCGGAGTTGGTGGTGAACATCTCTATCAACAAGATGTGTATTAACGGTCTTGCATCTAAGATGCTTAACATTGAAACAGGCGACTATATGAAAGCTATGGTATTGACTGCTGATCAATGTGAGAACGATGTGAACAAGAAGTTCTTCATCATGGTTTCTAAAGTGAAAACTGACGACATGATGACTCTTGCTGCTGTCGGTAAAGCTAAAGGTGTTGGTCGTAAATTGTTCTGCTCTTACGCAGCTTGTTACTCTCAATTCTTACAGAACACGCCGGATGCGCAAGCTATTACCGCTGATAAGCTGGCTGAACTTGGCTATGCTTACGGAATTGATAAGAAAGATTCTGAGGGTAAACCTTACACGAAGTACACCGCTAACCGCGAGGTTCACTATGAATTGGTTGATACCGGTATCGACTATCCGAACTCTGACGGCTCTATGTTACGTATCTGGGCTTGCGTGAACGCACAGATTATCGACCGTCCTTACGATCCGTCTGTTGAAGCTGAAACTGCTGCTGACGATACAGAAGATAAAAAAGCTAATGCACCGGAAACTGTAGCCGATACCGCAAATGCTGAAACTGCTGCTTCTCAAGAAACCGCTGGTGACGGGGATGATATTTAATCTATATCCGTGACAACACATTGCTTAGCTAAGCAAATCTATCTTACAGAAAGAGGGACTATTAAGGTTCCTCTTTTTTTTACTCTTTAAATTACTTATAAAATGAGTGAAGTTAATAAAAGTCAAGCTGCTGCCGGAGTTATTAATTTTGGTGAGGTTGTAGTTACTCAAGACAAGAAGTTTAAACCTCGTGAAGAGTTTAACAATTTGTGTCAGGCACATCTCGTATCTGTTGAGATAAAAGAAACCGAAACTCCTAAAGTAGATGAGAACGGTGTTGCATCCACCTATGAGTATGCCGGTATTCCTGTACCAACTATTGTTTTTCGTTATAAAGAAGAACCCGTTCCCGGTGATGAAGTTGATCGGTTTTATACTGATTCTTTCCGTATCGTCACTACTCGCAAAACTGACGGAACTGCTGTAGATGTTAAAACGTTTACCTCTTTGATTACGGAAGCATACCGGAATTGTCGTCACCGTCTCGATGCTTATATCGGTTGTCCTAACTTCGTTGAACCCGGCTTTCCTCAGCCTATTGATATGAACGCTGATATTAACGGTCGTATTGCTCAATGGAAAGCATTTTGTGAGTTCTTTGTTAAAGCATTCAATGTTGGAAAAGAGGGTAAGCCTGTATTCTTAGATGAAAAAGGTGAACCTATTGTTGTTTGGATGAAGCTTCTTGCTCATTATGGTGATCGTAAGTATCTTTGTACTCCGGGCTTTGTTGGTCAAGGTTATATTGAACGTGTTATTAACGGCAAAAAACCTTCAATTGAGATTCTTCCGGGTGAGACTGTTGAACTCTCTAAAGATGCTGATAAAGACGAGAAACCTGCTGGTGCAGCCGCTGAAGCTGGCGTTGCTATGGATTACGGTTCCGGTCAAGGCGTTAATGCTGATGCAATTAATGCTTTAAAGAATCGTTATGCTGGTAACGGTGGTACTCCGGGTAAATATTAAGATGTAACTTAGACTTTTGAAGAGGGTAGAGCAATCTATCCTCTTTTTTTTTGTGTCTATTGGTTTTGTGCATAGTGTTGCTAACGCTCCGCACGTGACCTCATCTTGTTCCCTACTGGGGATTGCAAACGCTACAAAAGATGTAAATATGTGGAGTACAAGTGATAAAGATTATATTTTGAATACACTTGATCAAGTACATATTTATTCTGTCTTTCTTAATGTTCCTGAAACAGAGATAAATAATTGTATTTGTTTACGCAATTATAAAATCTCTAATCCTCTTCGTTATGATCCTAATCCTTCAGTTAGTTTTAAATGGTATGGTAATAAGTTGATATTTCGTGATTTTGCTGATTATCGTTATCGTGGTGATGTATTTGAAATTGTTGGTCTAGTTCTTAAAAAGAATTGTACTAACAATAAAGACTTCGTTGAAATATGTTCTAATATCATCGAATATGCTTCTAATGTTCTTAATGATTCACCTTATGTTAATCGTGTATATCAAGCTCAGAATAAGATTATCAATAATGAATTTCGTGTTATTACAACTGTGAATCGTAAAATGACTTTTTATGATTATAGGTATTATAATCAATTTGGTGTTACTAATGATCTCGTAGATAAATACGTGAAAGCTGTTGAATCTTTTAAGATTGATGATGTTAGTAATCCATATTATTATACTCGTCATGATCCTTGTTATGAATATCAAGTTAATGATGGTTGTATTAAACTCTATTTTCCATTTAGAAATAAGCATACTGCTAATCGTTTCATTACTAATAATAAGTGTCCTCTTGAAAATCTTGAGACTTTAATTGATACTAATTATAAGTTGATTGTTAAATCTCAAAAGGATAAACTATTGATGTTACGAATACTGAGAGAGTTGAGAATTAATGATGTTGGAGTTTATGTGATTGCAAGTGAAACTGCTAAACTTCCTGATGATATTGTTGATGTTTTACGAAAGACTACTAGGATTCAAGTTTATGTTATGCTTGACACTGATAATACTGGTCTTACTTCCGCTATCGAATATGAAAAGAATTATGGCTTTATTGCTTTGTTCATGACTAAAGGTTATAGTGCTAAAGACCCTACAGATTTAGTTCGTATTACAGATTACAACTTCGTTAAGAAAAAGTTTGCTAATATGTATTTAAATGAGATCGTAAATGGTAAAAAAGGAGGAGTTGTGTCCTGATGCACAACGGCTATTATGTGAGGGTGTTCCTCTTAGAGCTTTAGGTGATGGTACTAGGTACTTCTTATATCCTATGAATAAGACTGATTATAACATTGTTATTGATGCTGTTAAACAGCTTCGCGAAGCTATGAGTAAGATGTCTTATCAAAATGCTCAAATTAAACTAAATCAATTCGTTCATACTTGGGGTTTTAATCCTTTTAAAGAAGGTGCATTTATGGGCGAAACTAAGATTAAGTCTGATGAGGACTTTAAGATTGTTGAAATTCTCTTTGAAGTTGTTCAAGGTAAACTTCATAATAAACAAGCATTAACTGGTAGTTATCAATGTTTCTGTCATAAGAACTTTAAAACTATCGCTTATGCCCCTCATAAGACTATTCGTGATTCTTGGAATTGTATGCTGATTGCATATAATAATCCTACGCATTGTATTGTTTTATCGCATAACGTTGATGAAGATGGCAACCGTATATGGGGATGATAACGTTACTACTCTTTACAAGCGTGATGCACTGGGACGTATCGTGTTTTGGAGAATTGAGACTGACGGAAGCCACGAGAGAGTGTCATACGGCTTGTTTGAGCGACTTTCAGATGTCGGACAGGTAATTGTATCAGCTTCAACAAAGACTTCTTATAAGAGCCAAATCAAGCGTAAAATCGATCAAGGATACAAGACGGCAGAAATGTATGGTGTTACTAGTGATATGTATGAGAGTGCTAATCAACTTCATGATCTACTAGATAACGTTATTCCTAAATTTGCTACTGATGCAAACAATGTTGATAAACCTATGAAGTGTCAAAAGTGGAAAACTGGCATTTTTGATTATTCTAATGGTGCTTTTGCTGATCCTAAGATTAATGGGGTACGTTGTACTATCAAGTATGAAGCTGTTGATAACGGTTTATTTGGTACTACTTATGAGGTTGTTATTCGTAGTAAAGAAGGTCTTCGTTATAATGTAAAACATATTGAAGATGCTTTTATGACTTATGTTTATTGTACTCCCAATTATAGAAATATTACTTTTGATGGTGAGCTTTATATTAAAGATCAAAAGAATACTACTATTGGTGGTGCTGCACGTAATCCTAAGAATCCTCTTCATAAATATCTTCAATTTGTTAATTTTGATCTTAGTATTCCTGATGTTTCTAATAGAGATCGTTATCATCTTCGTAGAGATATTTTGAATAAAGCTCGGTTAAATGCTACATCTTCAAATTCAGATGCTATTTATATTCAGTTTAAACCTGAAGAACATGATGCTACTAAAAGTGCTAAAATAGTTTCGTTATGTTCTATCAATATAAAAGGTGATTCTGATGTTGAAGCTTATAGAGATCGTTGTATTGCAGCCGGTTATGAGGGTTGTGTTGTTCGCTCTAAGATTGCAGAATATAAATTCGGTTCTCGTCCACAAACTATGATGAAAGCTAAACAGTGTGAAGAGACTGAATGTTTGTGTTTAGATATTCTCGTCGATCCTATAACTAAAATTGTTAATGGCCATGAGGTAGTTTATAATTATGCTAAATTCAAATGTAAGAATGATTTAAATGCTGAAACATTTGAAGTTAAGCCTACAGCTATTTATAATGGTAATACCGATAATACTATGACAAGTGATTATATTCTTAGTCATAAGAAGGAATTTATCGGTAAAATGCTTGCCATTAAGTTTTATGAACGTACAGATAAGAAGATTCCGTTTAATGCTAATGCTTACGGAGTTCGTGATTATGAATCTAACGATTAATTACATATAATGGAAGATATAAATCCTTTTAAAGAAGAAGAGGAAATTAAACAAGACATTCCTGTTGATAGTTCTCCTTCTAAAGCTGAAGAAGAATTATCTGCACTTGCTATTACAACTGAGAAGTATAAACCTATTGTAATAAATGGTGTTTCAATTCCGTCTGTTGTTAGAACAGATGCTCCTGATAAACCATATATAGTTACAGAGCCTCGAACTGTTGCTGATTTATCTAAGGATGAAGTTGATTGGCTTAATACCAATATTAATTTCATTCTTGATGCTACAGGTGAGTTTATTCCTGTTACTAGTGGTAATCAATTTGTATTCTATCAAACTCTTTTGAAAATTCAGTATTATATTTATGCTCATAATATTCCAATTGAGTTCTTTGATGGTAACAATGAAAAAGCTCGCTATTATAAGATTTGGAATATCGGTTATTTGATCGACAATGAAAATTATGATAGTGCTTATGAACCTCAATTTCATATTTGTGTTGATAGTAACATGAGTGCTGAAGTTGAGTCTCGTGATCATGCTATTAAAATGTTTAACAGATATACTTATAATCTATTTAAGGAGGCTGTGAAACTTATAGATTATAAAATTCCTAAAGGTAGTTCTTTAGCTATTGCTAAATGTTCTGCAAGACTTATATTTGATACTGTTGAAGATTTTGAAGTTTGGATTAAAGATAGTGTTATCCCAGCTACAGAAGCTCCTACAAATAATCATATTCTTTCATTCTTCCCTAAACTTAATCCTTTGTATCTAAATTCTAAAGTTAGAACGCTTGATACGTTTAGTTTCTATGCTAATCCTAAAGCATGGATTGCTCAGAATGAAGCTGGTAATACTTATAAAGCTAAGTTTAATATTTTGATGTTTCCTGAGTTTATTGGAGCATTAACTATTACAACTTATCATTCAGCCGCTAAGACGATTGAAGTTAATATGGAACAACTTTCTAATCGTCTTAAAGCTATTGCAGAAAGTCATATTTATAAAAAGGCTTAGCTATGGATGCTGTTAGTAGTGTTACTAAAGAAATGTTTCGTAGATATTTTATAGCAGCACTTGTTAGCATTGGTATTCCACTTGATCAAGCTAATTTGTTTTGTTGTATGAATCAACGTAAACGTCTCATGGATTTTGGTATTTGTACCGTTATTTCTATTAAGCTTGATGAGTTTATGGAAGCTAGAGTTCCTGATTATAAAGGTTGTATGCCTAAAGATGATTGGGAAGCTATTATAAATTATAACTTTTCAGACGATTAAGATATGAAAGTTGTTATTACTAAACACTTTCCTTTTGGTAAGTTTGTTGCTATTAATATGTTTGCTAGACTTTATCTTAAAGATAAAGATAAATCTAGGCTTACATTAATAATTAGGTATCCTAATAGATATTTTAAACTTATTCAACATGAACGTTCTCATACTAAACAACAGAATGACCTCTTAGGTATATTCTTTTATGTATGGTACGTCATTGAATGGTTCTTTAAACTCTTCACTGAAGGTAAGGCTTATCGTGAACTTTGTTTCGAGCGTGAAGCTAGAGCCAATGAGACTAATGTAGATAATTATGAGGTTTATGTTCATCTTAAAAATGGAGACAAAGATCTTATTTATTCTACAGATGCTAATTATACTGTTGCATATTATAATTTTATTGCCAGTAAAGATAATATTCATAAGATTAAATATATTGAATTTAGACCTATGAATGTTAAAGGTAGTCTTATTAATCGTAAGTGGGGTAATTGGTTGAGATATGTATTTAAAAGATAATATGGGTTGATTTCTTATTCAATTATAGCCTATGCTGTGAAGCACGCTGTTGAAGCCGCTGGTCTTAATTGACTAGCGGCTATTTTTGTTTAATTTAAAATTGTTATTATGAATTTTGGAGAAGCTATTGAACGTGTTAAGACTCGTTCTTATATTGCTAGATGTACTAATTAGGATGATGATGTATTTATATTTGAACAAGTTCCTGCCGATATAAATGAAGAAACTATTCCTAAGATGCAAAGTCTTCCGGAAGTTGTTAAACGTGAGATTACAGAAGCTGGTTTCACTAGTCTTAGTTATCGGAATCAAATTTGTAAGTTTGATAATGGTGTTATTACTTATTTTACACCTACTGGTAATGAGATTTTTGCTGATGATTGGGAAACTAAGAGTAATGATACTTTAGCTGAGTGGGAATATCTATGACACCTGAAAATGTAAATTCTGTTATAGATACTATTAAAGGTACTGTATCATCTGAGGAGAAACTTGCTATGTTTAAAAGAGCTTGTGAAATTGATCCCAATGATACTGTAGTTGTCGAAGAGTTATCTGAACTTATTAAAGCTGTTTCTAAGATTAATAGATGTCATAATAATGAACATCTTAAAAGTCTTATGGAAGAAATTGCCGATGTTAGAATTGTTATTGAGCGTATCATGCGTAAATATAATATTAAAGAAGATGATATTGATAAGCTCGTAGTGTTTAAAATAAATCTTTTTATTGATCGCTATGGCATCTAAAAATAAAAATGATCAAGTAAATCATCCTAAACATTATACTTCTGATCCTAGTGGTATTGAATGTATTGATGTTACTCGTCATAGAAATTTTAATATAGGTAATGCTATTAAATATCTATGGAGAGCTGGTTTTAAAGAAGATAAAGATCGTAAACTTATTGATAAACAAATTGAAGATCTTAATAAAGCTGTTTGGTATCTTGTAGATGAGATTCATCGTCTTGGTGGTAGATGTACTGTTAAGACTGATTCAATTAATACTTGTTTACCTATCGATAATGAAAGTATTATTGATGCTGTTATGAATTATTCTAAAGTTGTTGACGGTACTTGTAAAACTCTTTTAGGTGTTGGTGGTAATAATGATGAATGTAGAGGGCTATTACGTCGTACAATTGAAGATCATATTGATTATTGGTATAGAGTCCAAAAATATGGTGGACAAACTAAACTTGATATGTAATGAAATTTGTTAGACCTGTTAGTGTTATTCATACAGCTCATAATCTTAAAGGTGGCTTACAATTAGCTGAATTTGCTGGTCGTATTTGTTATAAATCTGAAGGTAAGATTGCACCCGGAAGTTACGTTAAGTTTCTTCTGATGCTTATTGATAAAGGTCATACTTCGATTCTTGAGCATTGTCCTATTTATGTTTGTGGGTATCATGATATGATGAGTATTGAAATGATAAACATTAGACATTCTGCTTTTTCTCGTTTTGTTGCTGATATTGAAAATGCAAGACCTAATTCTAATTTCTATTATATCTACACTAATCTTCGTGTTGTATATAATGAAAGTCCTGAATTAGCTAAAGCTCTTATTCAAACTTCTACTATGGAAGGTGATGAGATTTGGAAAGCTCATGGTGTTGCTTGGTTTGTTCCAAAATTCGATCATCCTTTCGCTCGTATGAGTGCATATATAACTACTCTTAGAAGTGTTGTCGATGAACTTGTACGTGAACGTGTTCAATCAGATGCGGTTGAATCTACTCGTTGGTGTGATTATTCTAATGAAGGTAGATTTGAAGGCATTTCTTTCTGTCTTCCTCATTGGGTTGAAAATTCAACTTTTAACGCTTGTTTTAAGAGATTCCTTAAAGATGTTGAAACTATTGAAAAAAATGAAGATAAAATTCAACATCTTTATGATCTTGAAGATATTGCTTTTTGTTTATATCAAAATGATACTAATATCGCAAATAAGCGAGCATATCATTATATCAGATGTTGCATCATGGATGAGATCTTTTATAATGAAGCTAAAGATGAACTTGATTTACCTGCTCAAGATGCACGTGAGTATTTGTTCTTAGGTGTTAAGAGTGAAATGTATTATACTGGCTTTAATAAAGAATGGGATAATATCATTGATAAGCGTCTTTATGATAAGTATGGTAAAGCACATCCGAATATGCACATTACTATGCAACAATGTAAAGATCATCTCGATGTAATTAGAACTTCTCAAAAAGCTATTACTGATTCAGATCATGGCAGAGAAAGTGAAAGTGCAGGTGAATAGATTACCAGCATTTATACCTCTTGATATTTATATTAAATATTACGGTAAACCTACTACTGTATTTGAACAAAGTAATTTAGATTTACCTGTAAGTTATTATGATACTCTAACTGAAGGTATGAGTCTTATTCATAGACATTTTGTTGCAGGTTGGGCTAGTGTTCCTACTAACACTTTATTAGTTAAGGATACAATGGTTCGTTTTAAAGAGATTGAAGATTATAGTCATTACCAAACTGAATTGAATTTCGATGAATCTGTTTGAAATACAAGCTAATATTGATAGGATATTAGAATATGCTGCCGAGAACGGTGGAGATATAGGAGAAAGTGGTGCTGAGGAACTTGCGATTAGTGAAGAGGAACTCGGTGAGAAACTTTATGCTTATGCTTTTGTTATAGATCGTTATAACACTGATATAGTATTACTTAAACAATACAAGCAAGCTCTTGATGATCGTGTTAAACGTACTGAGAAAAAGATTAAACGTCTTAAAGATGTTATGGCTGAATGTGCTTATAAGTACGGTGAACCGGTATTAAAGAAGAATGCTGAGACTGGTATTAAAGAGCCTACTGGTAGTATGTCTCTTAAATATCCTAATATCACTATTAGTGTTCGTAAAGGTCAGGAAGTTATTACAGATACGGAAATGTTTAATAGCTTTCTTAATCAAATGTATCAATACTTTGAAAATCCATCTGTTGATACAGTACCTTCGAACATTGATGCAATTAAAGGTTTTATTGATGTTAAACTTGATAAAGGTTTAAATCTTGATAAAGCTAATAAGATTAAAGCTATTCTCGCTGAACATGGAATTGTTTTTGAAGAAGGTGATTTCAAATTCTATGTTAATAGTACTAATCTTAAAGAAACATTAAATCAATCTCCTGAAGGTCTTGATGCTTGGACGCTTCAAGAAAAGGATATTGTTACAATTAAAAAATAAACTTCTATTAAAACAAAGTATATTATGCCTTATGTAAATTATCAAAGACGTCCTCTCGTATTTAATGAAATGGGTAAACCTATCAATGATTTGAGTATGGAGGATGCTATTAAAGAAGCAAATCTTGATTATAAAGTAGGTATTAAAGAGACTCGTGTTCGTCTTGAAGATCCTGCTAATCCGGGTAGCTTTCTGTTATATAAAGTCCCTAACAGTTTTGCTACTTATAGAGAAGATACAAATCATGTATTTGGTGCTGTTGGTTCTAAGTACGAAGTTGTACAGAACTCTGTAGCTCTTGATTTTATTAATCAAATATGTGATTACGATAAGAGTGTTCGTATTGAAACTGCTGGTTGCTATAAGAATGGCGCAAGTATGCTTGTAACTGCAAAATTCCCTGATGCTATCACTATTGATAATAAAGATCTTATTGATAAATATCTCTTATTTACCAATAGTCATGATGGTTCTGGATTAATCACGTGTGCTGTTACAAATATTCGTGTTATTTGTAATAATATGCTTAATCAAGCTATTAAAAATGCAACACAACAGTTTTCTTTTAAACATACAAAGAATGTTCACAACGCTATTATGAGTGCTGTGAATAGTATTCGTGCTACGCATATCTATCATGAAGCTATGCAAGAATCTATGCAAGCTCTTAAAGCCATTAATATTAAATCTAATAATATGACTGGCTTTGTGTATAATCTGTTTCTTAATGATGAACAACAAGAGCACATGAAGCTTAGAACTAATATCTTTGCTGCTGATAAGGATATTATTTCTACTAAGACTCAAAATAAAGTCAAAGCTGTTCTTGATACTATCGAAAATGGTGTTGGTCAAGAGTTACATCGTGGTACTGTACTTTGGCTTTATAATGGTGTGAGTTGTTATCTGAATAATGTTGTTGATTATAAGTCTTCTGAAGATCGCTTTGAAGCTCTTACTAAAAAAGGTGCTTATAAGCTAAATCAAAAGGCTTATGATCTTGCCTTAACGGCACTAAGAGCTGCATAATGGAAGAAACTAAAACACATACGTGTTATATTGAAGTTGATGGGAATGTGATTACTCGTGATGCAAATGGAACTCTTATTCAAGAATTTACTGGTAATTGGTCTGTTTTGCATAAAGTGTATAGATTCGCTACTATGACCGCTGCTGAAAAGCAAAAGCATAAGCGTCTATCTCCTAATCTTTATATTGGTAGTATTAAGTATGTTATGAGGCATCCAGGTACTAACAATAGTTTTGTTGTTACTTCTACTCAAATTAAGAAAATTCTACCTTTCATTGTTAATGTGAATAAAGTTAGCTTTGGTGGACTGAGTGAATGTGGTGAAAGTGAGGGATACTATTAATACTTCTAAGCATAGTGCTGTTATAAGTGCTATGCTTAGTTCCGCTCCTGACCACACCATGTTCCCTACTGGGGTTTGGAAAGCTACTCTTAGCGTTTCTAATGCTAGTCGTATTAACGTTAGTACAAATCATCATAGCCGTATGGTTAAAACGACTTCAATAGAGGCTCATAGAGACACTTTCTTTTGTGATATGAACTAGTTATTGTCTGCCAATAAATAATCAATATATGAAGCCCGCAGGTGGCAAAAATGGCATTGTGGAGCATTGCAGACCCCGGTAGAGGGATAGATGTGGAACGGGGCGGAGCGTTTGCAATGACACGAGTAGGAGCATGAGTAGTATAGATACAAGAAGAGAGAGGACTGACAGTATTATCTGAAAGCCCTCTCTCATTTTTTTTAAGTCCAACAGAAGTCCTTATTTATTTAGTTCAACTATCATCTGTAATATTGGGTTCTGTTGCATATAGTATGTATTGTTCTTTGGTAAATAGAACATCTTGTTGTATTGATTGAATAACGGAATAGTTTTCTTAAATGCAATCCAACGTTTATCTTCATCTTTATATGTACCTCTATCATAAAGCATTTCTTCATCATCTACAATCATTGGAGCAATAAGTGTCCAATAAGCAAGATTAAGAACATTAGACATACTTGTTTCAAAAGGTATAGGTGCCTCCATAGTACGTTTATAGAATGAATAAAGACCCCAAGGTGAAGTTTCATAAAGTTCAGTTTGAACACCATAAATAGTATAACACGCAAGAGCAAAGAATCGATTTTCATCAAGTTCATCGTCATCATCTGATGCAGCATACATACTTGCAGCAACAAGAGATAAACCAACAAGAGTTGTAAAATTAAACATGGCTCTTTTAATATTAGCTTTTTGAGCTTGAGGTAGAGTATTATATCTAAAGTTTATATCTTTGAACCAATACATAAGACCAATAAAACCATTGAAAACAGCTTTAGCTTTAACAGCAAAGTCTATATCTTCTTCGTTTTCCGCAGCTTTATCAATAGTTTCTCTAAATCTATTACGCATATTAGCACTTATAAACTGTAGCATATCAGTATAAGCACCACTACGATAAGATTCAAGTCTCTCATCATATATGATTTTACCAACACGTTTACCCCAATAACGAATGAAGTTAGGACGAAGCCATTTACGGAATTGAAGAATAACCTCTCCCCACATCTTACCAGATAGCATAGATTTATCGAAAGTATTATAAATACCATGAAGACTATGATTAACGCCTTTAACTTTACCTAAGAATTTAGCAAAATCTTCAAGAGTTATACCACTATTTTCTTTAATTGAAGCTATACCATCTTTAAGTTCAAAAGCATCATATATAACTTGATTCTTTTCAAACTCAACTCTAGCATTCTTAAGACCTTCTTTATAAGCCTTAGCGTAATTAGATTTCCATTCGTTAGTAAAGTTATTAGCACGATAAGCAATAAATCGAGAAAGATAATCTATAAATTCAACGTTATTGCCTTTAACAGATTCTTGTTTATCTTTATATGCTTTATACTTAGTATAAGTTTCATCATCAACCATATCTCTAAAGAGACGTTCTCTAAGTGAGAATACGAATTGATCATAATTCATAATAGTACCTGCAACAATGCGATGAGTTTGCATAGCTGACAAGAAAGTAGTGAATTGCAAATAATGCTCACCAATAGTATTAGGAGCAAACATCACATTATCCCATTTAGACATACTAAGAGAAACAATATTAGTCTTAGTATCTACTCCAGCTTCAATATGATCTTCAAAAATATTACCAGATAACTTCATTAAAGCTGCATCAAGATTATCACAAGTATATTCACCAAGTGATGCCCATAATGATGGAAGAGCTTTAACATACATTTCATGAGCTTTAAGAAGTGTAGCTTTAGTAGTAAATTCACCACCAGTTGCTTCGCTTACAATATTGATATGACCTGTACCAATATTCTTTAAAGCAGAAGTTAAGTTCATCCACATAAGAGATTTACTATTAACTGTATGAAGTATATTAAGAAGTTGATCAGTTAATGTATTAATACGATTCTTACCTTCAAAAGCATCATAGAATTTCTTAAATCTATCAAAAGCTTCTGTTTCTTTACCTTTACGAGAAACAACTTCAGTTTTATGAGTATAAAGAGATAGAATCTTATTAATAACATTTTTACTCTTAACACCGTATTCACGAGCTTGGAACTCAGGCATAGCAAGAATAGTTTGCAGAAGATTAAGTTCAGGCTCAAAGTCACGATTAACTTTGATGCGTTTAAGCTGATTAATATAATTAAGAGTAACGTTCATAGGGTCAAAGTTCATACGATCTCTAACATCACCTAATTGTTTATCAGATAACTCTTTATTATATTCGATAATATCTGCAATAGAAGTAATAGGTTTATAATAACCTCTATGTTTAGCTATTTTATTAGCTTTTTCAATTAGAGCATCATAAGCTTCTTTATTTGTAATAGCGTAGAGATCATACTTAATACGACCTATAACTTCTGGACGATTAAGTGCAGTAGCTTTAAGATAGTATTGAGTCTCTCCACTAAGTGTATTTTTATAATCATCTTCTTGCAACTCATGATAACCAACAAGTTGTTTAAGAGCATTAACATGATTAGCAGATATGAAAGTCGGGAAGAAACTAGCAGATCTAACAGTGTTAGGCATTGCAACATCATTAAGCTCTGCAAATAGTTCTTGCATTTCAACCATCATATCAATATCAGAATGAGTAAGTTTACTAAACTTAGCGTCTCTATAATCAGTTTTCGCAGTTTGAACTTGAAGAAGAACTCGATTAGTAGTTTGACCTCTAACACTAAGTTCAATATTATTAGCTTCAGCAAATTTCTTACGAATCTTAGATTTATAGACACGTTCAATTAGCTTAGTATAATAGTATGCTTCTTCGGCACTAAGATTAGGAAAATACTTCTTAGGATTATTATATACATCTTCAAGATCAAGTTCAAGTCTACCTTTAATAATTTTAGCAGGCATTGAAACATTCATAGTAGAGTATATAGTTTTACCTACAGCATGAATTTTTTTCTTATGTTCTTTCTCAAGTTTAGCAAGAGCATCTTGAGCTTTCTTAACTGTAGCAAAATCGTCAGATTCTAATAGAGGTTCTAACTCAGATCTTCTCTTAATATAATCATCGTATTCACGAGCTTTACCAATTTGATAATCATAGTTGGCTTTAGTCATATCAAACGGTGTAACAAGTTGACAATTAGCTTCATTAATGAATCTAGCTCTAAAGTCATTAGAACGAGATTGAGAAAAAGTCATATCAGGTTTACCATTAGACTTTTCTTTATAGAATCTATCATACTTCTTAAATAATGCGAATGTACGCTTATTATTATTGAAAGCAAATTCAGTAGCATTAAGAGTATGGAACTCATATTGAGAAAGAACTGTATCAATGATTGGAATACCGCTTTGAGCAGCAGAATCTAACCATTTAATAACAGTAGATAAATCAAGATTATCACCGAGCATACGACGAATATTCTCTTGAATATCTCTTTCATTTATAGTATAAACGCCAATTTCATCAGCATTAAAACCGTTTTCAGCAAGTTTATCTTGAATATACTTAAACTTAGTATTGAAAGCAGGATTATGACTTCTTTGATTGATTAAGAAACCAAAGTAAATCTTAGAAGCATCAACAACTTTACGTTTAAGAGGCATAATCTCAGCATATAAACCTTTAAGATTAAGAAGAGCTTCATTAAATTCTGCAACACTATCTTTAGTATTTTGAGAAGCATTTTCAAAACTAGCTTCGTCAATAGGATTTAGATCTTCAATATAAGCTTGAGACTTTATAAGACTACTGAGTTTATTCAGATCAGTAACCCATTGTTTACGATCAGCGACAGTACCTTTAGTCCAAAGCTTATATATAGTATCAGTATCCATTGGCATTTGAATAGCTTTAATCATATCTTTAACATTCTCTAGTATATTAGCATTATACTTGAATGTTTCAACATAATTAGGAAGACTATTCATATCTCTACCAAGTTTAGCAATTTCACTTTGAGCTTTAGCATCAAGCTTATCAAGATTAGTATTGAGTTCACCCATGAGATTCATTTCATCTCTAAGAAGTTTAGTATTACCGATAGCAGTCTTTTCAACTTCATAAAGAGTATTAATAAATTCAAGGTTTGACATACTAATTCCAGTATTATCATCAGCTATGAATTCTGTATCTAAGACTTTAGAGAACTTAGGAGTTGAGCTATTAATAGTATGAACAGTAGTATTAAGATCTTTTTTAATACCAATGTAATCAACTATAATATCATTGATACCATCGGCTTGAATTGCACTAACATTAGCCGGATTTAGCCTTTGAATAAGCCTGTCTAAGCCCTTAAAAAGTTGTCCTTGTATTGTTAATCGTTTCAATTGAGAAAGCGTCTCTCCGTTGCCGACAAGTGCCAAATTTTGGATTTCTGAGGGCAATGTATCGGTATCGAAAGTGTCATTGATAGCTGCCTGCAATGGGATAGTAGTAATAGCAGAAGTATCAATAAGACCTCTATATGTATCAGATTCATTACCAATATAAATTGTATAATCAGCGTTACTTGTAGCAGCGTCTATAGCTGATGTAAGACTGTTATGAGTTTCTACATTAGTAACAGATGAATTAAATCTACGATAGAACTTACTCAAAATAGTAGCAAGTTTCTCGTATATTTCTTGAGCTTCAATATTATATTTATAATAATCATTAGCTGTAGTAAGATATTCAGATTTAAACGTTTTATTAATAGGATAATAGAACGTACAATCATTAATATCAAAACGTTTATAAAGCATACCCTCAGGTAATTGAGCTTTGTAAGTCTTTTTAAGACCAGTAAGTTCTTTATCAATTACCTTTTCACGAGTCTTAAGATATACATCATCAGCATAACTAGAATTATTTACATATCTAGTAGGTTCAAAGATCATTTGACCAACGATGTTCCAAATATCATTATGTTTAATACCAATAGCATTTTTAATAACACTATTAAGAGCATCTTCTATATACTTACGAGTTTCAAGATCAACATCTTTATGCCATTCGTTAGCTACTGCGCCTTTAAGATCAAATACAGCTCTAGAGAAATTACTCTTAGTAATCTTAGTAAAAGTAGGAGTTTGATCTTTAACTTTACTCTTCTTACCATTAGTATCATAAATATATTCAGGTTTCATATATTTAACGATACGAGTATTCTCTGAATTAGCACGAACAAAAGCTTCAATGAAAACATCAAGTTCTTCGTTAGTTCTAAGAAGAATATTATCTTCATTTGCTTGACTAGCATAAAGAGCTTCAGCATAGTTATAAAGAGCAGCATTTTCTGAGCGGAAGTTACTACCACCATCAGTAATACCTTGTTCTCTCATAGCTAATCTAATATCTCTGTCACTAGTACCGTCGATAGATTCAAAACTAATAGAATCAAATTGATCTCCCCATGAAGTCTTATAAGCACTTACATAATTACCGTCTTTAGTCTTGAATTTACCATAAAGATCAATAGGAATATACTTAGAAAGATTACGACCAAAATCAAGTTTATTAACCCAGAATGCGTATTTAACTAAGTTCTCACCAAGAATACGACAATACTCATCAGGACTATTAATAAGCTGAAAGAATGTATCTCTAGTAAAATCAACATCATCACTTTCCTTAGTTGAAATAGAAATATATCCAGTTCTTACAATTGTACTCTCCATAGTATTAGGAGAAAGCAATGAAAGAATATGATTAGGATTAAGTCTAAGATTACCTTTAGTAACATATTGACCATTTACAGCAACATATCTACCATCAGTAAGTGTATTCTTAACCATAGCTAATTGAATACCAACAGGTAATTCTTTAAACATAGCTATTTTTTCATCATGAGTATAATTTCTACTTTCAAGTTCATTGTACCAATTCTTAAGATTAACATTAGTAAGAGCTAAATCAACAGCACCTTTGAATTTAAATTCATTAGTTTGTTCGTCTTTAACAATATTAACACATCCTAATAACTTAGCACGTTCAGCAAGAAGTGTTTCCGGACTTTTACTGTCATCATTAAAGAAAGGCATTTGTCTAACTTTATCAATAATAGCATAATTAACCAGAGCTTCTCTAAGTTCAGGATTATTAATCTGTTTAAGCTTAGCCATACAATAATTAATCTTATCTTTGAAAGCAGGATTCTCACTAATGAAGAGATCATGAAACATATTAACAGAGATCTCATTAGTAGAATACAATTGTTGTTGAAGAATAGGATAAGCACTATCTTCAATCTTCCAATTAGTATTAACAACTGACGGGAATATAGCTTCAATCATTGATTTATCACCAATTCTAAAAGGAGATTTAGGTTTATTAAGTTGAATTACTTTACCATCAGAATCCTTATTTTCAAGAAGATAATCATTAGCTTTAAGCAACCAATTATCAATGACTTCACCTTTATCAGTAATTGCATTTACACTATAGTATTTATAGAGTAATTCATTGCGCATACTTTCAGGAATACCTGCATCTTTAGCATTCTGAATAAGAGTATTAACATTATGCTCAAGCATTGCAATAGATTCAAAGAGCTTATTACTTTCAGAAGTCTTAGGACCAGCACCTTTCTTTTCAGTAATAAGACATCCTTGAGCACGTTTCATAGCATTTACAGCTTTATCAACGTACATATAGTAATCTAAAACTTCAAGTTGTCGATTAAGATAATTAGCATAAGCTTCAAAATCTTCAACTGTATGTTTATAATTTTGACCTTCTTTAAATAGAGAATCAAGTTCAGTAATAGTTTTAGCTTTATTCTGAATCTTACTATCTACTTCGTATGCGGTAACACCAACTTCATTTGCAAGAGCTTCAATAAATCTAGCCATAGCATGAGTTTGTTTCATGTTTATAGTATGACCATGCTCATGAGCTTTAGCAATTGCCATATTACTAAGATCTTTTTGTGCAAGATATTTACTAAGTTTAGTAATAACATCTTTAAGACCTACATTATCTTGTGTAGTTTCAAAATAACTCTTAGCAAAAGCTTTAAGATTATTACCTTTATTAGCAAGAAGTTTACTCATAGTAGCAACAGCGTCAATCATATAATCACTGCGTACATTATGGAAACTAACATTAGTGAAGTTATTAGAGTTTTCAATAGACTTAATTGAAATATTCGTAACAAAATCAGTAATGATTTGCTGAGATTCAATAAGAGCAGAATAGATATACCTATTAGTACCTTCAACTTTAGCATTGCCAGCATTAAGATTAGCATTCCAACTTACAGGGAATGAAGCAAGTAAAGCGGTATTACCGATAGTATATGTATTCATGTTAAACCAAAGATTATCTTTAACAGCATCAAGAATATGAGATGTTAATTCAGAACGCTGTGCAGATATAGGCTCACCATTTATATCAGTCCAAGTACCATAATCATTATTATAAAGAGAACGACACCAAACTGTAACGCTATTAGAAGCTACATCTACTTGAACACTATGTTCACCATTAGATAATCTTTCATCTTTAAAGCATTTAAGAATCTGTTTTTTAGCCCATTCAGCTTTATTAGGAATATCTTCATTATAACCTTTAATATCACTGAAATTAAGTCTAATAGGAATAGCAAATTCATCAGACAACATAGTCTGTGTAAATCCCATTATAGATAGAGCATTATCCGCTGCAATGGATTGACCTTTAAGAACTGCAATATTATTATTAATATTACGAATCTTAATCTGATCAATAAGAAAATGCTGATTCATCATAGAGTTATCATAACCAGCAATTCTATTTATATAAGCAGCAGCAGCTTTACTATGATCAAACTCATTGGGTTTCTCTTTATTAAGAGTATTCTTAATATCAGAGTGAATACCAATCCAAGTATCAATTATAGCATTATCCTTAGCAGCTCTAGGCATACGACGATATTCATTAAGACTATTCCATTTTGGAGTAACAGTTTCTTTAATGAATTTCTCGTATTTAGCATCATAATCACTCTTAGCTTTTTTAAGTTTAGAGTAAATACTAGCTTTAGTATCATATAATGCTTTAAGTTCTGCATCAGATATAGCCGGATTCATATTTGCAGCATTATAAGCTTCAATCTCGGCAGACTTTAATTCCATAGCTTTAGCAAGCGCATTACGCTCGGATACGTTCTTTGAATAGAAGCGTTGTTGCTGTAGATTCTTATATTCTTGCTTTAAGCGTCTTATAACAGAATCATCAATACTAGCTTGTGCATTGATTTTAGCATTAATATCTGCAAGTTCATTAATCAATGGAATCTTTTCTTTCAGATATGCATTTTTAAGTGCATCTTTAGTTTTACTAAAGTAAACATCAGAAACGTATTCCAAAGATTGACGTTTATAAGTATCACTATCATTTTTAGTATATTCAACATATTGTCCATCAATAACATCAAATTCTTTCATAGATAAGTAGATACTATCAATATCATAGTCCCAACCAGTACGAGTAACAAGATGTTCAGGAACTATAGCTTGACTAGCACCATTATTCAGAACTCCTACAACTTTAGCAACGAACATAGATTGATGACCCTCAGTAGGGATACGAATACCAAACATCGTTCTAAGATTCTCTGGAACACTATTCAAATCAAGATTACCATTAGCATCTAATTTAAATCGAGAATCCCAATTATTAAGTATAATCTCAGCAGGATGAAAGACTTTAGTACCATCAGCTTTAGTTTCCCAATATTCACTTTGAAGTTTAAAGTCAGCATTTTTCTTAATTATAGGCGTACCGTTAGCATCTCTTTTAATCGTGCCATCTTCATTAAGTTCAGCCCGAGATTGCCAATAATCATCAGAGAACTTAATTTGACCTTCAAGATACATACGTTGAACATTAGCTTGAGTCCCTTTAATAATCCCTTTTTTGTCCAACGTAACAGCAGCGGGTTGTAAGAAAGTATCAGGTTGAATAGTAACGTGAGCACCTTTAAGTTTAAGATTAGTAACACGACGTGTAATACGAGCTAATAGAACTGATTCAATACGACTCTTAATCGTAGGATGATAAAAAGGTATAAAAGGTTTACCATTAACAACAACAGTAGCTTTTATGAAATTTCTATCAATTTCAGTTTCATTAAAATATCTACGAAGATCTGCAAGAACTAAATCAAGATCAACACCGATAACATTTCTGAGACCACCGTCAGTTTCAATTGAAGTATATTTAATATTACCGTCATTAGTAATAGCACCCCAATCAGCCAACAAACGATACATCTCATCATTTGCGTTAGCAGAAAGTAACATCTGATAATACTCAAAAGCTCCTGAACCATCATAAGAATAATCTCCAGTTTTACCTTTACGAACAGTACTACCTATAGTATAATCTCCATTAAATACAAGGTTATCAAGAATACGCTTTTGAAGCTGAGTACCAATCTTATTCTCTTCATCCATAAGATGCGAAGGAACTTGTTGTTGAATATAGAGGTTACTATGACTAAGAGTCTGTTTAAAATCTTCAACACCTTTAGGATAACCTTTTAATTCAAGACGTTTGGTAGCTTCATTATACTGAATATTAAGAGTAGCTTTTGTACCATTAGTATAAGTGTATTTACCATTTGCGTCTAAAATAGGGAAACCTTTAGAATCAACTGCAATATCTCTAGATATATCAAAGAGTTGAACTTTAGGCATACCACCAACTTTATGACCAGATTCAAAGTTAATAGAATCAATACCTTCTTGTTTCATCCAATCATAAAGAGTTTCATAACCAGTACCTTTGTACATACGTTTGAATATAACAAGGGTACTATTCTTATCTTGATGCGAAAACACAATATCAGTATTAAATCTATTATTAAGCGTAGATTTACCACGTTTATAGAAGTAATACTTTAACTGTTCAACAATACGTGCATAATCACTAGGACTAATAGGTGTATCCTCATCAGCAACAATATCAGCTAAAGTTCTACCAGAAGGTAAAGTAAAACTATCATAATCACCCATAGCTTTGAAACGTCTAATACACTCATCTTGTGTAATAACATTGAAAGCATCAGCAGTTGTAATAGTCTTAGAACCAAAGCGTCTATTAAGTTCATCAGAAGTTGCTTTATCATTTGCAAATGGTTCGAGCATCTTCTGTAGCATATTGTCTTTAAGATTAACATCAGATACAACAATCTGTGTATATGTAGTATTAGAACGAGTAGTAGAACCCGGTCTTACACCTTGAGATGCACGCTTAGCCCAATCAAGAGCATTCTTAAATTCAAAAGTATAACCAGTGAATATCTCTTGAATAGCTATATCAGCAACATAATGATTACAAAGAAGATTAGAAACAACATAACCCCAATAACGATCATTTTTATAATCTTCAGGAAGCGTTTCATTAAGAGCTTTAAGTTGATTCTTATATGTAAGAGTCGATTGAATATTATCTCTAACAGGAGCTAGATAATCAAAAGCATCTTGAAGATGACTATTGATTCTATCAACAAACATTCGCATATAAGCATTATCAATAACATCGCCATAAGCAGTATTGAAATCTTCACCACAAATCATGAATGGTTCGAATTTACCGAATGAACTTGCGGCATCAGGATGAAGTTCATTAAAAGCATCTTCGATATAATCTATAATGCTTCTTACAGTAGTATTACCGTTAGCATCAGTATATCTAAAATTAAGATTACCAAACTTAAAGATATTACCTGTAGGCTTACCGTTTTTAAGAAGAGCTTTACCATCCCAAAATATAGGAGCTTGAAGACCTTCAAATATATCTTTATCAAAAGAACGACTTTCATAGAAATCTCTAAAAGCAGCTTCCGCATCACCATTATGATCACTAATCATTCTACTACGTTCATCTGAATCTAAAGAATTAAATTCTTGACGAACATCATCTTCAGGTCTAAGATATTCTTTCTTAATAGAAAGAGTTTGAGTATTAGCATCATAATCAAATAGCAGACGTCTAGCTTCAAGCATCATTTCCATTTCAGTGCGGAAAGTATCTTTCACACGTTGAAATAGATAATTAGATTCAAGATCGTTAGTACGAGCTATTCGATAATTAACAAAAGTACCATCAGTATTTATAAGTTTAAACGGAAGACTTCTTTTAATAGCATTAGGTTCAGTGAGAGTATTTCCAGTTACAAACTCATATATACGAGAAGCATCAGCAGAAGGTAATGAATAACGACCTTGGAATTGACGAAGAATAACATCACGTGTCCAAATGTAATCGTGCATATCAACATAGGGAATTCCAATACCTTGATCACGATTAGACATACCATTAAATCGAGCATATTGAAAAGCTTTAACAGCTTCAACATTAACAGGATTTACAGCATCAAGAATACGATAACCATTTTCGTCAAGTATAGCATTACCATTTTCATCTTTTCTAAAATTAAAGAAACCCTTACCATCACCGCCCATACCATTACCAAGATTCCAAATAAGAGGATGATATTTAGTACCTTTAGATTTTAAGAAATCATTGAAACGATATTTCATAAGTTCTACATTAACTTCACCGATACGATTAACAATACCTTGAAGCATTGACGTAATATGATTATAGAACTCAGGAGTATATTCTTGTTCACCTTGAACATTGATATAAGATAAATCAACTTTAATAGCTGGATCACAACCACCCACAGTTGCAAGAATATTAATACGACCACGCATATCATCTACAACAGAATCAATTTCATCTCCTGCTTTGAAACCTTCATAAAACAATCTTTTTATTCTACGTGATTGACGATCTTTAGCTTTTTCACTTTGTTTATCAGTAACATTAGCTTTAATTTGATTAAGAATCTTATCAAATACACCGTCAATATTAACAAGTTCAGTCTCAATTTTCTGATATACAAGTTTATTAACTTTATTATCATCATTTCCGTCATGATATAAAGCTTTAATTACATCAAAAGGAACACTAAATTTAATAGATAAATAATTAAATATAGTATTAGGAGACCAATTGATACCAACATTGTTAGATTTATACAGTAAAGTATTTACTTTATCCGTAATAGATTTACCGGTTTTATATATAGCATTGATATCATACTGAACAGCAGCACGACTACCAACATGTTGAAATTTATCACTAAGAATATTACGATATTGATTGTAAATATTAGTAGTAGCAAACGATTGACGATTACTCTCTTTAACAGAATAAGCAAGATTATAATCATTTTCTGACATATTGTAACTCATAGTTTCACTTTGAGTAACAACAGTTGTAGCCATATCAACAGATGCCATGTACATATTGTAGAATATTTCTTTGCGTTCAATAGTACTAGCATCATCATTTGGAAGAATCTCAATTTGATCAATAATAGGTTGAAGCTGACCATTATAAACAGATTCAGAAGTAACTTTAAGACTATTTATAAGCTCTTCTTTATTAGCTGCATAACGAGTAGCATCAATCAAAGAGTTCCAAAGAACATTAATATCAAATGGCATTGCTAAACCATATTTATTATAATATGAAGCAGTACCATTAAATTGAGAATCTTCAAGTGTAGCAAACAGATTACTTTGATTATTATAAATCATTTCTGTAAGCATACGTTTAAATCGAGAAGAAGCAGTATTCTTACGATCAACTTTAAATTGAAGAGACCTATTCCAAGACTTATTGATATTTTGCTCATCAGTCATAGAAGCACCATTGATCTCTCCCATAGTCATGTGGTCTTCAATATCGAAATCATTAATATCAGCCATAAATTCGGCTTTATAATAATTAATGAAACTCTGCCAAATACCTTGATCATCGAGATTATCAAGTTGATCTGCAAGTTTAAGAAGATTATTCATCTTACTTTCATAACTGATAAGAAGAGGATCGTTATCTATAATTTCATCAGCAACTCCAGCAGCTTCAAGTTCATCAAGACGATTATTATATTGAGCAGCAAATCCTAAATAACCAACATCAGGGTTATCGTTTTGAGCATACTGACGTAATACAGTAGCAATTAAAGAACGAATTGTAACACCATTCTTAAAATCTTTATAAGTAAGATTCTTGAATTGAGGTTCAAGTCTAAAAGCAATAGCAGCAAAGATACGATTTAAATACATTTGCTCACTATCAGCAATAAAAGGATAATCATTATCATATAGAACTTGTGCTTTCTTAGCAGCAGTGTATTTATGAAATGACCTTATTTCCGGCTCTCCCTGCTCGTTTAATGGTACGGTAATACTTTTGGTCAAGCGATCTATATTATTGCCGTAAACGCTCTGAAAAGTGGCAAATTGAGCGTCTGTCAATCCTGCATTTTGGACGGCACGAAGCAAAACCCAGTCCCCATACTCGGATGTAAACGAAGCAGATTTAAGAGCATCGTAATCAGCTTTAGCAACAGCACGTGCTTTAACAGGATCATTAGGATAGAGCTTCTTTGCCCTATCCCATAGATCTTGAAAACACTTACTATCAGTATAGCTATCACCAACTTTAATCTGAGGAATAATATTACAATCTAAACCCATAATAGAAGTTTTATACGTTTAACAAATACGTTTATTAGTTTCATCTAAGTTACTATTTTTATTCAAGCTATCAACCGAATCATGTAAATATTTTACAGTTTCGAGAACTTGTGCAGCTTTGATATTACTATTGGAACTAGTACCAAGTCTAGCCCTACGACGAGGAGTAGTTTGCGTAGGAGATTCAGCTGTAGCATTTGCATCACCATTCACAGATGTATTAACAGCATTTTGAACTTCTGTAGTCGTAGATTCAACAGTAGATGTAGCAGACGTTCCGCTCCCTTCCACAGCTCCTTCTCTACCGGGGGCTGGAGAGTTCGTCCGAATACCATAAGTAATACCATCAGGTTCCATATCTCTAAAGTCTTTATTATAGATTCTATTAAGAACATCATTAAAACGTTCCATAAGAGAATCAGTTTTAACTTCAGTATCTTTGAAACCAAAGATCTTCTCAAATATATTAAGAAGAATTCTTTTAAACTTCTCCCAAAACGTAGGAGTTTCAAGATTTTCAGAACCTTCAACACGTTCAGTAGTAGAATGAAGTTCATTAAGAAGTTTAAAAATACGAGGATCTGTTAAAGCATATGTTATAATTTCAGAAATAGCATCTTTACCATTGATAACATTCTTAGTACCTTTAGCACGATCTTTAAGTTTGGTATCAATAGATTCAGATATACTAGAGATTTCTTGACTAACAATTTCAATAAATCTATTAGCAATACCTTTATCACTAAGCATATCCTTTAAGAATTTCTCACGATCATTTAAATCAGTTTTACCTGTAAGTTCAGCACGAGTATTTATAACAGCTTGATTAAAATCAGCAAACCACTCTTGCCACTCTTTATTATTATAATCAATAAGAGCTTCACGTTTAGCAAGTAATTCAGGATTATTAATATCTCGATGAGTAGCATTAAAGAATTTCATAATATAAGTATGAATCATCTCATGAGCTAGAGTACGAGTTAAATAACCTTGATGTTCCTTACGATTAGCATGATCATAATTGTAGTTAATATCAATCCTAAATTGATTACGATAAAAACCATCATCAGCAATCTTAACAGGATCAGTATAACCTTCGCTTTCAATATTAATCTTAGCTTCACTTACATTATGCTTAATATAAACTGGATTAATACCAGCTTCATATTCAAGTATATTAGCAAGTTTAGAGATACTAGACCAATCCTCTTTATAACGATCAGCATCTTGAACTGTTTTAAGTAATTCAACGGGATCATAAAAACGTTGAGGAACATCAGTTTCAGTATCGAATGCTTTTGTTGCAATAGAAAACTTAATAGGAGCATTTCCAGCAATAGTAACATTGCTTACGACATTTCCATATCTATCTTTAACTGAAGCTACATCTGAATATCTAGCATTAGTTGCCATATAATAGTCATATATATCTTCATAACGTTCGCCTGTAACTGGATCTGTATATCCAGTAGTATAAGAACTACCAGTAAAATCTTTAGCTACAGCAATTCCATCTTTAAGACCGAATTGACGAACTAGATTAGGAATTATACTATTAAGTTTATTATTAAACTTTTGAACATCAGCAGGAGTATCTAAGTAATAAACAGTATGTGGATAACTAGGATGATTTAAAGCACCATTATAGTTAGCAACATCAAGTTTATTACTAGAAGTATAATGAATAACAGCGTCACGCCCATCAATAGTAGTTTGAATAAACTTATGATAAGCTTCTTTACCTTTACCATCACCAAGAACAGCTTTGAGCATTACATAACGTTTACTACCATCACCATTGTTACCAGATTGAAAATAAATATCATCTTGAACGGCACTACTACGTTCATTACATATAATAATATTTTGAAGTCTATTAGAAATATCAAGTCTAGCTTCGGTTATATTACCAGTATTAAGAGCAAGAATTTCTTTAATAGCATCACCAATATATTTTGTATATTTACTTAATTTACTAATACGAGCTTCTTCTGTTTCATCAGTGATAGACCCCATAATAGTATTAGGATATATAGGAAATACAGTATTAAGTGAATCAGTTTGAGGTATAACAACAACTTCATGACGTCTATTACCAATAAAAGTATCAGCTACATGAGGTGTTGCAAACTTATCTATATTCTGAACAATACCACCAGTTTTAGGATCTCTACCAATACCATTCTCATCAATAGCTAGTATTTGAACTCTAGGTTTACCTTTAGAATCAAGAACATCTTTGGTAGGTTTAATAGAATCTAATAAAGAATTGCGATGATGCATAATAGGTAATCCATGTTTAGCTTCATGATCTTCATTGCGAGCTTCATCATTAATTAGTATTCTACCAGCACTAATATGACTTATTCTAAAAGTATTAGAGCCTGTAAAGCGAATATCATTACGAATAGCTTGATTATTACGGAAGATCATTTCATGACGATTAACAGCGTCATTGAAATGTTTCGTAATAGCCGTAGCATTCATAATACTATCCATATTTGAATGATTAATCCTAGAAGTAGGGAATAAATCAGTACAAATTTGATATATTTGATTAAATGAAAGAGCTACATTATCAATAGAAATTTCACCATCAGTATCACCTGTATATTCAGAATCAACAACTCCAATCATTGTCTGACTATCCATAATATCTTTAATTTGCTTAGATGTAAGATTAGAATACACAAGTTCTTTAAGTGTATCCATTAGCTTCTTAAAACGATTTTTTCTAAACTGATCAAAGATAATATCAATGTTACGTTCAGAGTTCTCTCTATCTTTAGCAGATATATTATTACGAGGATTAAAAGCAATATCGTAATGATACATGAATCTAAATAGTTCTCTTTGATATTCAGCAAAGGTTTTAGCCATATCATCAGTAAATGCAAATTTACGTGGATAATACACCCCATTCGCACCTTGAATTGTATACGCTATACCATTTGTAATAGTTTCGAGTTTAGGAATAGAACCTAATTTATACTCTTTACCATTACGATTCATTACAACATCATAAGAAGCTCTATTAGGATTCTCTTCTAAATCAGTTTGAACTACAGTAACCTCATCACCTTCTTTAATACCATCAAGTAACTCATAAATACCTAAGTTAGTAGCAGTACTATTATCTAGAATATTCTCAGGAGCACCGTTAGGACTAAAGTTAATATCTAGACCTTCATGATATGTTTTACCTTTAATCTCAGGTGTACGATTAATAAAATCAAGAACTTGAGCTTCTGTTAAAGGTAAACCATTAGTAGGAGCAACATCTATAAGATCATAAAAGAAACTATAATTATTATAAAGCTCTTTATAAGTAGCATCTTTAGTTACTGCAAATCTAGCACTATAGTAATCACGTCTATTCTTAAATTCATTATGAAGATAATTAGTAATATTCATAATAGACATGATTTCAGGTATGAGTTCTTTGTAATTATCACCACGATATTCACGTATACCATTAACAAGATCATAATAGTTAATCTTATTAATTCTAAAACCACTTCTATCACTAATAAAAGCAACAAGTGTACTAAAAAGATTAAGATTATCAACAAAGATACCACCTAAGTCTTGAGCAATCATAGCAAATTTGTTATGAAGAGTTTCATCAAGACGTATGGCAATAGCATTAGAATTATAATCTTTAGATTGAGTAAGAACTTGTGCAAACTTAGCAACAAGATCAGATTCATAAACAGTATTCAGAGCATCTGTAAGAGATTGCATATCTGACTGCCATTTAGATTCATCTTTATATAAACTTTTAAGATTATCAAGAGCATTGATAGCATTACGACAATTTTCAGCAGTATTCAGTCGAATTGAATTTCCACCTTCATCAATGTTAATACTAACAGCAGCTGCGACTTTCTTAGTAGTTTCAATAATCTTAGTTTCAACACCAGTAAGTTTAGCGTCTGTAAAGTACTTATTCATTAGAGCTTTAATATAAGCATCAGAAGCATACTTACTACCAACTTTAGTGTTTCTAAGCAGCTTTGGAATCAGCACTAAAGCGTTTATCAAATCCGTGTCGAATAGTGCCAAATTTACCCCCTCTTGGCTCATTAGAGACGTTAAAAATTCAAGCATGGATTTAGTATCAATGCCCTCGATTTTGAAGTCTATAAGGGGCTGATTTGAAGCCGTTACAAACTCGATTGGTGCATCATCGGTATTAGTAGAACTTTCATCACTTACAAATTCAGTAGTAATACCATTAGCACTAGAAACAGTCTCTGTAATCTCAGTTTTAGGAGTAATAGTTTCATCAGTGGAACTCTGTTGAGCTTTGTAGTCCCCGGTAGGAGGCAAGGACTGGTCAGGAGCGGAGCTTTGTGTTTGTCTAGCAATGAGAATATAATCATCGTTAGGGGTTGCCATATTAGCAGGAGTAAGCACATAACGATTAAGTTGATTCTCAAAACCTTCAATAACAATACCAACATCTTTACGAGGATTCGGAGTATTAAGCACTCTATATTCAACACCACCAATAGATACATATAAAGCATATTTAGAATTCTTACGACCTAAATTATCTTCTATAGTATTATTGATAATATCAAATTTAGTTTGCATACTCTTAGCTTCCTGCATAATTTTGTTAGTAAGAGCATTAATATCACTCTTTGTAGTCTCACTTAAACCGAAGTGAACATCAGCTAAGAAACTAGGCAGAGGTCTACCACTTTGTTCAAGAACCTGAGCAGTATAACGACTAAGATGCCACAAATAACTATTAAGTTCAGCACTAAGATCACCGTTATTTATGCTAGGTGCATATTCAACTTCTGTTTTAGTAACAGCGTCAATCCAATTGAATCTACGACCAAAGAATATATTATCGAATATAGAGTATTTAGCAGCAATACGAGTAACAATCCATTTAAGATTTGTAGTCGTAAGAGTATCAAATGAATTATCTAAAGCTCTATTAGTAGCATCATTAAACTCTTTAATTTCTTCAAGAAGCATTGCATCTTTAGAAGTAAGAGATTTACTTTTACGTCTATTCTCAATAACGTTAGCAAGAGGTGAATCTGTAACTTGAGATTCAGACATAAGAGCATTATAGAGACTAGAAGCTTCATTGGATAAAGGTTTAATACCTTCAAATTCTCTATAAGATCTACCAAATGTACCGCTACCTATCGGTGCAGCATTTGAATCTTCTTCTGTTGCAAGCGCATCACGTTCTTCTTGTTGTCTCGCTTGACGTTCTTGTTCTGCTTTAAGTGCAGCTTCTCTACGAGCATTAGCGGCTTTAGTGTCAGATTCTTGTCTTTGTAGTCTAGCAAGACGGGCATTATATGCAGCTTTTCTTGTGTCTGAATCAGAGAACTTTGATTCATCCGCTTGTAAAGCTTCAGAAGTTTGATACGTATTAAGTTCATCAGTTAGATCTTTATCAGTAGAGGATTTGATTTCATCTTCATATAATTTTATTTGATCTTTAATATCTTCAAATCCATTACCATTACGATAATAATCAAGTTCAGCATCAATAGCAGTTCTTCTATTTTCATAGAATCGTTTAGCTTCTTCCGAATTAGTAAGATTAGATAAAAGAGTTCTAGCTTGTTGAGCAGCCTCTTTATCATCTTTATTTAAATTAAGAGCTTCAATGTTTTTAGTCGCTGTATCTCGAATATTACTGATATCACTAAGAGTTTTATTGTAAGATTCAAGTTTACTATTAGCGCCTTTAAGAGCTATTTTAAGACTTAATAATTGTTCAGCAGTAGCATCTTTAGGAGCATTAGTGATTGCATTTTCAAGTTCACTTATTTGCTTCTTAAGACTAGCAATCATTTTATCGTAAACACTTAATGCAGCTTTAGCATCTTCAAGAGTTGCATTATTTTCAGCATAAGTATTTATATCAGCTTTCTTAGCTATACGAATATTATCGTCTGTATATTTAGAATCAACATAATTACTAAGATACTCTTTAGATTCAGCAGCACGCTTTTGATATTCAGCAGGATTAGCTGTAATAGCTTCGAGTTCTAGTTCATTAAGTCTTTTTTGAGCTTCAAGAGTAGCAATACGACGTTGATATTCATAGAGATTTTTGTCGGTAGTACCATTGACTGCATCGAAATGTTTATTGTAAATATCTTCAACAGCTTCAATCTTATTAAGAGTCTGTTCAAAGTAATCAGCATTTGCAAGTAAAGATTCACCTTTATCAAGTGCAATTTGTTCTTCGGCACTAATAGCTTCACCTCTATCTTTTCTATATTTAATAGATTGAATTTCTTTAAGAGAAGCACTCATATTTCTAAGCATCTCTTTATAGAACTCAAGTGAACCATCAAGACTATTAGCCGCAACTTGATTAAGAATAGCTTCTTGTTCTTTCAGTTTAGCACCAACAATATCACCTTCTGCAAGAGATTCAACAATACCATCAAGACCTGAACGCATAGCTTCTGTAGCACGTTCAATACCTTTAAGATATTCATGTTCTCTTTCAATACCACGTTTATTGATCTTAGTTTCAATAAATGGCATTATTGCTTGCATACCAGCACCACCTAAAAGACCTCCAATACCTTCAGTCCAAATATCAGGATCTTTAAGATAACTACTAACTCTCATGCTAAAATCAGTAAGAGCGTCAGTATCAGAAAGTAAACCAAAATCTTTACGAGCTGCATGAGTACCTTCTTGCATCGCAATACTCATAGTCATTTCATCTGCCATTTCAGCAAGAGAACCTCCAGCGAAACCTCCAATAGCTCTAAGAATTTGACCTTTATCAGCATTGGGTATAGCATTTAATGTACGAACTATAGCAAATTTATCACCAGTTGCCATAGCTTTACGAATATTATCTCTAGTAGCTTTAGTAAGAGTTTTAGCAGTACCTAAGATATTCATCCATTCAACTACGTCATAAGCTATATTAGACATAGATCTCCAATAACCTTTAGAAGCTGCATTATCTGCATATCTATCAGCAATACTTTCAATATTAGTATCATTTAGAGGAACTTCTTCTAATCCCGGAGCTTTAAGAATAGCATTACCATTTTCATCACGTTCAACATAGTTCTTATAATTATTAAGAAACCATTCACGTTCTTGTTCATAAGTACCATAAGCTTCACGAGATGAATCTAGAATACGTCCTATAACAGCAGAACCATAAATATCTGCTATTTTATTAGCTCTGTTTAGAGCTTTAGCTTTTTGTAGTTTTGTACCCAACTTAAATAAATCTTTAACATATTTAGATTTACTTCCTAGATTAACAGCACTTCTAAAAGCTTTACCTAATAATAACGAAGCCCCACGAGCTGGAAGCATTATACTAGCAGCACTACCTAGTATAGAGGGAACCATAGACGCCCAATAACCACCTCCACTCATACGATCTAACAAACTACCATGTTGAGCTTGTTCAGTCATATAAATAGGAAATGCTTCTCTAGTACCTTCATTAATGGAATTACCTAGTCTTTCTAAAAAATTACGAGTATAAGCTTCATCACTATCTATGAGTTTAGAGGGAAGTGCAAGTATAGAACCTGCACTTTCAATTGTACCACCAATTATTTCTCCAACAGTTTGAACAAGAGAGTTACCAATACGATCCCAAGTAGATTGATTTCTAGCTCTAGCTTCAATATAAGCATTAACATTACCGGGAACTATATTTTGACTATTTCCAGAATGTTTTCTTAAATTGAGTAGTAATTTATTATCTATACTATAAGCATTAGGATTAAAAGAAGATCTTTTATACTTATCTTTAGGGGCATAAGTAGATTTTCTTTGTATGCTTTCTAATTTATCAAAATCAATAGGCATAATATCAATAATTAAAATTAGCTGTAGACATATTAGCATTAAACTTAGTAAGATTATCTAATTGTTCTTTAGTTAATCTATAAGCATCTTTATAATCTAATATAGATGATATAACGCTTAATCTACGTTGTGTATTATTAATAAAGTCTTCAGAATTATCACTTATAAATTTATCTGTAAGCTCAAATGAATTTGTTGTACTATCATACGTATCAATTTGAGTAGTAAAATTATTATTTGAATCTTTACTAAATGTAATTCTAAAATTATTATGATATATAGTTTTATCTACATTTGTTATAGGATTTTTAACAAAAGCATTTAATAACGACTTAACATTATTATAATATCTTCCATTATATTCAACAATATTATATGCAGAAGCATCATTCATTTGAATAGCATTGGAAGGATCTGGACCAAAAGTTAAACTTCCACCATGATGCGTAGACATAGCATCAAATATAAATTTTGTATCAGCATTAGGTCTATCAGCCATATCGAATGCAGAAGTCATACGCATAGCTAATTCAAATTCATCTATAGTATTCTGATCGGCATCATTATTCGCAACAATAGTGAGTTTCTGTCTAACATTATTAAAACCTTGAACATTCTTTATAAGATTAAGTGCTTTACGACCATCACTCAATTCCATAAGTTCATAAGTAATATCTGATTTAGAATATTTAGGGTTCTTATCTGTACCTTTATCTTCAGTATATAAGAATTTCCTAAGAGATTCATTATTCAAATCTATAGGAACACCAACGGATTCAGCATCTAATTCTAAATCATCATCATCTAGCAATTGATTATCAATAATAGTAAATGCTTCAGGATGATTTTCAATTTTATAAGCTATATTATTTCTAACAGTACTTACAATACCTGTTTCTGTAGGTTTGGATATACCAATAACAACTCCAGGATTAGATTGAATCATATTAGTTTCATTACCATAGTTTTCAATCAAATTACCCATTAGAATAGAAGTTAATCCAGTACTAATATCCCCAAATGTTTTAGATATATTATCTGCAAACTCTTTTACATAAGGATTAGTTTTGCTACTATTTTTTATAAACTCTGTGGCTTTCTTAATACCTTCCTCTGGAGTATCTGAATTACTTAATATATAACTTATATCTTTTATATGAAGATATTCATTTATATTTTTCTGAGTTCTATCATTTGTATTAAATTTAACACCATCTCTAAGATTAACGCCTGTACCTTTAATAGGATTTCCATTTTCATCTAAGTCAGAAGTTTCTTCATTGATAACATTAGTTAAACTTCCAAAAATTCCAACACGATTAAATACATCATAATATTCTTTAATACTCTTTTGAAGTGCTAAGCTTAAATTTGCTTTATCTTCTTTATTTGTTGGAATACCACCTTTATAAGCATCATATTCAGAAAGAATGTTATTGATTATACTTTGAGATTCTTGAACTCTAAGATTAAGAGCTTTTAATTTATCTTCATCTTCTTTAGTTATATCTTCTCCCTTAGTAGACTTTTTAGCTAAATAGTCATTAAATCTTTCTAATTCAAATATATTTCTTGAATGTTGAGAAGTTTGATTAAGTAATCTTGCTTTACGATTTGCTTCTAGTTCAGAAGTCATACTAGGAAGATTAACTATTGTTCCAACTAAACCATCTCTTTCTCTAGTAAGTATTTTAGAAGTATCTTCAGACTTTTCTAGTTGCTTATTAAATAGACTTTCAAAGAACTTATTATCTACATCAAGTTTCTCTTTAGTATATCTCATAGGCAATAAATAAGTAGCCACATTAGATATTTCAGAATCTATATAATTAGCTTTATAAAAATTAGATAATCTAGCTTCATAATCAGATTCAGTTTCATTAGGATTTTGATTTAAAAAACTATAATTTCTATCTATTAATTCTTTTATATAAATACTATTAGGATTGTTTATAGCATTAAGCAATACAATCTTTTCATTACTATTAGCATTTTTATATTCAGGAGAATTTATTACTAAAGTTTTTAAAATATTAGAATCAGTAAAAGCTGTAGAATATATATTGTCTTTTACAGCATTACTAGGTGTAATACCTTTTTGTTCTAGAGCAAATAGATTTAATTCTGCTTCTTTCAATAAAGCATTTTTAAATTTACTATTGTTAGATACAATGGCTTTAGCAACATTTATTAATCTATCATCTCCTATACCTTCGATAGTTTTAGTAAAACTTTGAAATCCATGAAGAGTAGGATTAGATAAAATTTTTAGAGTAGATTTAGTAATAGCATCAATTGTAGGATTATTCATTAAATCTATAGCTTGTTTACGGAATTGTTCACTATAAATAACTTTTTCATCAGATTTCATAGCTTTAAAGTATTCAAGCATTTCTTTACGTAAAGCTTCTCTATCATGACCTGAACCAAGAGCTGTACCAAAAGCACTAATAGATTGTTTACCATTACCTCCTAAACTACCTCCTGCATCATTAAACCGTTTAAGAATCATAGCTCTATTTAATGCTTTATATTCTTCTGAAGCGTCAGATTGTTCATTAGTTTGCATCATAGCATCAAATTGAGTTTTATTACCAAGAATAGTTTTAACTCCTTCATCAGTTAAAAATCTACGAGCACCATCGCTAACAGCTGTATCAGCAAAGAACCATCCTCCATCTTCATCAACTTTAGCTTTAATGTGTTCTTGAGTTTCATTAATTTTACCTGCAAGAGCTTCTTCATCTGCACCTTGAATCGCATTATATTCAGACATCTTAATAGCCATTTCATTATATGCGTTTTCATTACGAATAGCACGTTCTTGCAAAGAAGACATAACTGCAAGATTTTGATCCATCATTCTAGCACGAGGAGTAAACATATCTTGCATTTCATTACGTTTAAAGTCTTTACCCGACTTAACAACTATATTTTCAATACTATTTATGATTGCCATAAGAATTAAATTTGTATATACAACAAAGCTCCGGACGTTAATCCGGAGTTATAACAGCAGTTAATTAAGCACATCTTTTACCACCATATCTTTTCTTAACTTTACCACCACATCTTTTACCTTTAAGAGCTACAGCATCTTTACCGAAAAGTCTTGATATTTGTTTATCTGATAGATTCTTTAAGAAGCCTATAGACTTATCATTAGATAATAGATGTAATATATTAGAATTACGCTTATCATTGAGAAGAGTATAATCATTAAGCATCTTCTGAACATCACCTGTCAAACCTACAAGAGCATCTCTTATACCTGTATTGCCTTCAGCTAATAAAGAAGCAGCAAGATTAGCTTTCTCAAAAGCATCAACTTCATTTTCATATTTAATCTGTTTGTTCTTAGCAGCAATTTCAGAATTCATTTGACGAGCTTGATTTCTAATATTAAGTTCTTGCATTAACTCATCTTGTTTTAGTTTACCTAAAGCACTAGCACCTTTACTTCTAGCTCTAAGCATAGCTTGTCTTGCTACAGGAGCACTAGATGAATTAGATTTAACAAAATCTTCAATAGCAGAAATTTGATCAATAACTTCTCTTCTAGCAGCATCAGTATTTATATCCCATTCAAGATTTACATTATCAAGATATTCTCTTTTAGGAATTGGCATATCAGAAATGCTCTTAGCAAGTTTACGTTTACTACGACCTTGCATAAGACTACCTATAAGATTACCAGCAGCACCTATTAGATTACCACTCTCATCTGAAATAAATCCACCTAAATCATAACGTTTAGTTTTACCTCCACATCTTCTAAGTATCATAGGAGTCATAAGATAAGGATTAGAATTAATCATCTGTTTAGTTGGATTATCAACTTGAATATTTAAATCACTAAAAGGAGATACTTGAACAGAACCTCCATCAGCTTTCTTAACTCTTCCACCACATCTCATACCAACTTCACTAAGCACAGCATCTTTAATATGAGGAGGTAATCCGGATACAACAGCTTGACGTTTATTCATAGCATCTTGAGCCATAAAATTAGCAATTATATTAGCTCCCATTGTAGCATCACTCATAGCTCCTGTGTTTACAGTAGATGTAATAGGAGATACAGTTTGAATATCCATTTCAGCCAATTGAGGAGTAAGTGCTATAGATTGTAAAGGTGGAATAGCTAAACCTCCAGTAGGATATTTACGTCTACCTCCACAAGCAAATATAGAACCACCAAGAGCAAATTCTTGCTTAGGTTCTGCTATATCACCTGCTTCAGCTTTCATAGCTTCTTGTTGATTATAAAGATTATTCAATTCAGCTTGAACTCCATTAATTTCAGCAAGAAGTCTATTGTATCTAGCAGATTGCTTTTCAGTATTACGAGCATTAGTGTTACGATCTATAGCATAAGTACTACGATCTGTAAGTCGTAAAAGACCACCTAGCATTACAGAACTTTTAGCTAACTTATCTTCAAGATAACCTTTATGTAGCATAAGAGGTTTAGCAATATCTGCAAAAGTTCTATTTCCTAGCTTAAGAGTATCACTAAATATATAATCAGCGTTACTTCCATTGAGTATTGCTTCACCACCTTCCACTTCTGCATTTGCTCCATAAGGAACACCACCTTGTTCATGACTAGGTCCTTCAACTATTGCTGCATTAGATGCAACTTGATTTATAGAACCCCCATCAGCATATCTTTTACGTCTACCTCCACATCTAAAAGCAAATTCATAATTTTCTTTTGTAGGGACACCAATCATATTATATTGATTACTAACAGTTTGAGTATTACCTGTAGGTATAGGATTATCTCCATAAATATCTATAGGATTTGTATTAATTGTAACATCATTTAAAGCCTGTTGATCAATACGAATATCATCTTGACCAAGCTCATAATTCTTAGTAATATCTGCTCTAATAGCAGCGTCTCTAGCTTTACGTTTTTTTCTTCGTCCACCAAAGATACCACTAATCAAACCTGAAACACCACCGATAATACCTCCAATTACTCCACCGATTGCAGTTCCGACTCCGGGAACTATACTTCCTGCTGCGGCACCTACAGTAGAACCTATTCCTAAACCTTTGGTTAAACCCCTTTTAGTTTCGGCTCCTTGAATACCTTTAGCAGCACCCCAATGACTTCCAGTGACATTATTAACATTATCTCTAGCACCTCCTAGATCATAACGTTTACGTCTACCTTTAAGTGTTTTAACAGCACCACCATAACGTTTATTCTTTTCTATCCACATATCTAATTCAGGATTATGTTTTCTAAGACCAATAATGCTTTTCATAGCATCAGACATTTTATTAATATCTGAACCAGCATCTCCGGCTTTATATACAGAACTATTATATTTAACAGGATTCTTTTGAAAATACTTTAAAGCTTGAACAGTAGGATCATAAGATTCAACATAGTTCTCAGCATTAATCATACCATTTATTAAAGCATTAGGAAGTTTACCTTCACTTAACCAATTATTAAGGCGTTTACCAAAGTATTCTTCACCTTTACGAGTTAGATTAATATTTCTACCACCAAAACCATCATCTTCATATTCAAATAACTCTTTAGCATTAGCGTCTTTACCAACTAATTTAGATAAATACGTATTAACTTTAGTAACATTATCAGGATCTATATGATCTAATCCTAATAATTGAGCAGGATTATACGTATCACTTTCATTATAGGCTTTAAGATTTTCATTCATCGCTTTAGTTACATCTTCTTTAGAAGTTTCACCTTTACGACCTAGAAAACCTCGTAAATGAGGATTAATACCAAATGTAGATTCAGTATATGCTAGAGCAAGAGCTTTATCAATACTAGAACCTTTAACCTTCTTTGCAGCTCTAATTATATCATGCAAAGGAGTCGTTTTAATACGCATTGGAGAAATAGAATTTCCATGTTGATCTTTAGTGAGTAAAATGGTATCATCATCAGGATTATAATATCTATCTCCATTAGCTTCAAATAAAGCTGCACCATATTCAGTTTCAAACATTGCTTGCAAAGCTCGTGAAACTAAATGATCAGGATAATCACTATCAGGAATAATAAAATCAAAAGAGTTCTTGTTTTCACGAACTAATCTTTTAGTTCTATTCTCTGCATAATCATCTTCAAAAGCATTTATGTAATCATAGAACTTTCTAGCAAGAGCAAGACGTCTATTTACATATTCTCTATCATTACTATTAGTTTTAGTTTTACTTTTAGGCATACTTAGTATATTAACAGAGTTCCTCTCGCTTCCACAAGCTCT
>UMFU01004432.1_pt1 | contig 71112 bp, 54 predicted proteins | sample 1965091 | NCBI WGS metagenome assembly UMFU01 (sample SAMEA4836054, study PRJEB28245) | human gut metagenome | biome: gut microbiome; material: fecal sample | place: Denmark | collected 2008
TGATGACCGCTGAGACCGAACCATATTCGGCACTCAGATCTGCAACCTTCAGGTCGCCCTGCTTGAGCGCTTCAAGGATCGCGATCTGCTTCACAGCAGACTTGCGCGGCGTATACTCATCGGCTGCAGGCAAACGCGACGCCCAGCGCTCATCGACTTGTTGGACCTTCGGATAGAGCACCTCCCACGCACCTGCCACGCGCTTCATCTTCGGAGTTGCTCCTGGGGGCAGCAGCAAGCGCACGCACGATGAGAGCGGCGCAATATAGCGCTCGGAAAGATAGAAGGCAAGTTCAGCACCAGCTTCATCGAAATAGGATTCGGAGAGCACCGCCTCGATGGACTTCAGGCGCTTCACGTTCTCAGGCACCTTTTCGCTCAAGCCCACCACATAACCGATCGCTTTCCTGCCACCAAACGGCACGAGAACAGCACAGCCGATCTGCGCGTGTGCGAGATCGGCTGATAATGCGTAGGTGTAAGCACTATCGAGTGCTTGCGTGGGTATGTCGAGGATCACCGAAGCGTAGGTCATAATGGCGCTAGTATAGCGCAGGCGCGTACGCTTACGAAAGCGACGGACAAGCTGCCTTCAAATCTTCAACCTTGTTCGTATGTTCCCAAGTGAATTCTGGAAGTTCGCGACCGAAGTGGCCATACGCTGCGGTCTTACGATAGATCGGACGACGCAGGTCGAGCGCATCGATGATAGCTGCCGGACGCAGGTCGAACACCTTCTCGACTGCCGCCTCGATCTCCTCTTGCGGAACATGGTTCGTGCCGAACGTTTCGATCATGATCGAAACGGGGCGCGCGACACCGATAGCATAAGCAATCTGAACCTCGCAGCGATCGGCAAGGCCAGCTGCAACCACGTTCTTCGCAACCCAGCGTGCTGCATAGGCGCCAGAACGATCGACCTTCGTGCAGTCCTTGCCCGAGAACGCGCCGCCGCCATGACGACCCATGCCGCCATAGGTGTCAACGATGATCTTACGGCCAGTAAGGCCCGCATCGCCCATAGGACCACCGATCACGAAACGACCGGTCGGGTTGATGAAGATCTCGGCACCTTCATAGGAAAGATCGAGATCAGCGAATACCGGCGCGATGACCTGCTCGATGATGTCTTCGCGCAGCTGTTCGGGATCGATATCCTCAGAGTGCTGGGTAGAAACGACGATCTTGTCGATGCCTACTGGCTTATCGTTCTCATAACGCACGCTCACCTGGGTCTTTCCATCAGGACGCAAGTAAGGCAGCGTACCCTCTTTGCGCACCTTGGTAAGACGCTCGGAAAGACGATGCGCTGCGTAGATGGGAAGCGGCATGAGCTCTGCGGTTTCGTTGCAGGCATAGCCGAACATCATGCCTTGGTCGCCCGCGCCGATCTCCGAATAGCTGTCCTCGGCTTCGCCCTTCTGCGCTTCGAAGGACTGATCGACGCCTTGAGCGATATCGGCAGACTGATCATGGATCGCATTGAGCACGCCACAGGTGGTGGCATCGAAACCATACTTCGCGCGGTTGTAACCGATGTCTTCGAGCACCTCGCGCACGATGGCTGGCACGTCAACATAGGCTTGCGTGCGAATCTCGCCCGTTACGAGCACCATGCCCGTAGTGGCCATGGTCTCGCAGGCGCAACGCACCGCACTCGGATCGGCGGGTGCACCAGAAGGAGAGATATAGCCCTGTTCAGCAAGCTCGATCTCCTTAGCAAGGATGGCATCGAGAACTGCGTCCGAGATCTGATCGCAGATCTTGTCGGGGTGCCCTTCCGTTACCGATTCGCTCGTGAAGATGTAAGAGGAATTAGCCATATCAGTATCGTACTTTCTGTTCTCTTATGCTCTTAATTGGATGTTTCGGTCTTTTGTGCGATAGCAGAACGAGGATCGCGCTCGGGATCCCACGCACCACGGATCACGCGACCGTCCTTCTTGAACTTCGCGATATCAGTCTCCGCCATGCCGATGTTGTCGCGCTCGCGGTTCTTGACACGTGGACCTTCCTTGTCGGTCCAAAGACGCTCTGCGACCGGTGCCCATGCCTCAGCAGCAGGCTTGGTCTTCGCACACAGCTCTTCAGCACTTTCCTGCGCGACCAGATCCGTAGAATGTGCGCCTGATTCAGCCACCATGTACTCGAGGCATTCAGGATTCTCGAGCATCGGACAGGGACGCATGTAGTTATCGTTGAAGGGCTGCTCGTGGTAGTACTCCATGAAGATGGGCGAACGCAGGCAATCGAGCAGCGTTGAATCGTGGATGTTCGCATTCGAATAGTGGATGAACACGCACGGCTCGACATCGCCTGCAGCATTGATGTGCAGATAGCGGCGTCCACCAGCGATACAACCGCCAACATATTCGCCGTCGTGCTGGAAGTCCAGCGTGAAGAGCGGCTTCGTCTGGCGCATCTTGTCGTTGAAGAGGTAGAGCTTCTCGCGCTGTTCGGGCGTAGGCATAAGATCGGTCGGAGAATCCTTGCCGACCGGCATATAGGTGAAGATCCACGCGAAGAGCGCGCCCTTGTCGATCAACCAATCGATGTATTCCTCGCTCGTAACGCTGTCTGAGTTCACCGAGGTGTAGCAGATGGAAACGCCGAAGGGCAACCCATGCGAGCGAAGCAGGTCCATGGCCTCGTCGACCTTTTGATAGGTGCCTTCGCCACGGCGCGAATCCGTAGAAGCCTCATCGCCTTCCGCCGAGATAGCAGGAACGAAATTCTTGACGCGGATCATCTCCTGACAGAACTCTTCGTCGATGAGCGTTGCGTTCGTGAAGCAGAGGAACGCACAATCGGGATGAGCTTCGCAGAGCTTGATGAGATCCTTCTTGCGCACCAGCGGCTCACCGCCCGTGTAGATGTAGATATGAACGCCCAGCTCTTTACCTTGCGTGATGATCGAATCGATATCGTCATAGGAGAGATTGAGCGCATTGCCATAATCTGCCGCCCAGCAACCGGTGCAGTGCAAGTTGCAAGCACTGGTCGGATCGAGCAGGATGGCCCACGGAATGTTGCATTCGTACTTCTTGCGGCTCTTCTCCTGTTGGGTCCAAGCAAGGAGGTTCGCATCGATGACGAAAGTCTTCAGCAGGTCATCGCGCACCTCAGGGTTGATATCGGTCATGATCTTCATGATGAGCTGATACCAGTTGTTCTTCTGCTCGATCGCGTTACGGATCGACTCACGCTGGCTCGGGAAGAGCGATTTTGGCAGAAGCGGCTCGAGCGTATCCATGATCTTGTTGATATTCTTCTCTGGGTCTGCAAGAAGATAGTTCATCAGTTTAGTGATCGCTGCTTTTTTCATTGCGTCTGTTGCGCCCATAAAAGATCCCCCTCAAATTTCGTTATCTATAAGCAGGACTGAGTCATGTCTCGAAAATACAATTTGTTATTATGCCATTTTCTTCGTTTTTTCTAGCGGCGTTTTACGCCACTGGCATCGTGCCCCCCGCTCAAGCGCGTTTTTTTCAACAGATTGTTGAGAACTGTCGAAATAGGGTTGCGCTACTATTGAAAGCAGTTTAAACGAGAATGATTTTCCTACAGCGTTCCTTGCAAAAGTTTATGCGGGCATACCTGTTGTTCTTTGCCGATCGAAGAAGAAAGGTCGACTCATGACAAGCGATGATGAGCTCACTCAAGAATATTTCGACATAATGAACACACTTGGCGGCGATTTGGCTGGCAGATGCGCCGCGCAAGAGTACATGGATCAGTCAACCGCGATCTCACACCATCGAGTAGTAAGCTCCTCTTTCATTCCACGCCTTTACAACGACAAAGTCTGGGAACGTTTCCGCTTCATTGCTGAAACCACGCATGCGATATTGTGCAAGGTGATCGAGCGCTACCGTAATGATGAGAGCTATCGTGCACTGTTCGACTACGATCCACGCTTGGTCGAGCTCATCATGCTGCCACGCAGATATGACGCGATTCTTCCTTTCGCGCGCCTCGATATCTTTCTTAACGAAAACACGCTCGAAAGCTCATTCTGCGAGATCAACGGCGATGGCTCAACCGGTCTCAATGAAGATCGTGAGATTAAGAACAGCATAAAGAATAGCAAAACATTCACCACGTTCGCCTCACGGCACTTGGTCGAATCTTGCGAGCTTTTCGAAAGTTGGGTACATGAGTTCATTAACATCTATAACACATTTGAAAACAAGGTGGACCATCCCCGCTTCGCGATCTGTGACTACTTAGATGTAGGAGTAGTGAACGAGTTCGAAATCTTCTGCGAATACTTTGCAGAAGCAGGATATGAGTGCGTAATCGCCGACGTACGCGAGCTGTCTTTCGACGGTGCCGTATTGCGTGATGACAACGGCCAGCAGATCGATGCGATCTTGCGGCGCTGCGTCACGAACGACGTACTCGAACATTGGGATGAATCGCAAGATCTTATAAGCGCAGTTCGCACAGGAGCAGTCGCTCTGATCGGCGCATTTTCGGGTCATATCGTGCACGACAAACAGATCTTCGAGGTACTCAAGCACCCCCTCACGAAAGCATTCTTGACTGATGAGGAAAACGCCTTCATCGAAGAACAGATTCCTGCCACCTATTTCCTTACCGATGAAGACTGCGACCTTGCTGCTGTGCGTGCAAACAAGAACGATTGGATCATCAAACCCACCGATAACTATGGCGCAGCCGACGTATATGCTGGCAAAGCATGTAGCGAAAAAGAATGGAGCATGCTCATCAATCGTTTCGCGAACGGGGCAGCTGGTGCGCCTTTTCTCGTACAACGCTACATTACGCCTTATCGCACGAAAACGATCCCTCCCGCAGCTGACATTGATTGGCTTATTGAGCAGGGACTTGCCAAAAGCGCTGAAGAGGTTGGGCATGACGGCGTATTCTATAACAACGTCAGCGGACTCTACCTCTACAACGGCACCTTCCAAGGAGTGTTCTCGCGCTTGGGGCCGCTTCCTGAGGTTAGCAAGAAGCACCACGGTATCACCGCTGCCACCATTCGCGTGCGTGATCGAGCTTGAGCTATGGCGCAACGTGCGATCGACATAATAGCCGCTGCTCTCACGACCCTTCTGCTGGCATTCGGGCTGTTCGGCTCGGGGCTGGTGGTGTGCATGATGCCGCAGACCACCCAGTTGCTCGGCAATAACTTCTCCGGCTGGGATGAAGCGACCTACCCGCAAGACACCATGAGTGAACTCGCTGAAGCGGTACGTTCCTTCTCGATCGACGACACGGGGCGACCGCAGCTCGAAGCGTGCGTGCAAACTGCACTTGAAGAGCATTTCCCCGACATCGAGCGCACGCTCGCAGCAGGCAACACTGGCCAAAACGCGGCTGGAAACCTCTACGCTGGCGGCATCGGCAGCGGTAATTTGCTCTCGATCTACACCCTACCCGCAAGCGCGGTGGATCATCTGGAAGACTGCATCCCCGTGTTCGCCACTTCGCGCATCATGATCATCTTGAGCCTGGTCTTCGCTGCTGCAGGGATCATCCTGCTCATCATACGAAGACGAAGGAAGCTTGCTGGCTGGATCATGTTCGCAACCCCGCTTGCTGTGATCGGGATCATCGTCGCGCTTGGCATATGGGCGTTCGTCGATTTCGATTCGCTGTTCAGTCAACTCCACACACTCTTCTTCACCGGCGGCAGCTGGATATTCCCTGCCGATTCGCTGCTGATCACACTCTTCCCCGAGAGCTTCTGGATGGGCATGGGAATCGTTTGGGTCGCCGTGAGCATACTCGCCTGCCTGATCGTCTCGTTCATCGGGCGCTTCGTGAAGCGCTAGGCACGCGCGTTGTAGAATACAGGCACTTCACCTTTTGAAAGCTTGAAAGGATACCGATGACTGCTTCTGAGAAACCTGTACGCGTCCGTTTCGCTCCCTCTCCTACCGGAGAGCTCCACATCGGCGGCGCGCGCACGGCCATTTATAACTGGGCATTCGCACGTGCTAACGATGGCGATTTCATCCTGCGCATCGAAGACACCGACCCCGAGCGCTCCACCGAAGAGAACAAGCAGATCATCTTACGCGCGATGCGCTGGCTCGGCCTCGACTGGGACGAAGGCCCCGAAGTAGGCGGCGACCATGGCCCTTACCTTCAGACCGAGCGTTTCGACACCTACGCGGATGCGCTCGAGCGCCTGAAAGAACGTGGCATGGTCTACCCGTGCTTCTGCACAAAGGAGCAGCTCGACGAGAAGCGTGCCGCCGCTGAAGCGACCGAAGGCGGCTATTCTGGCTACGACCGCACCTGCCGCAGCCTCTCTGCCGAAGAGGCACAAGCGCGCATCGATGCAGGCGAACCCCATGTTTGGCGCCTGAAGGTGCCGCTCGATCACGGCCCGATCGAATTCGATGATGCGGTCTATAGCCACATGAGCTTTCCGGCAGACGTGATGGACGACATGATCCTGGTACGCTCCGATGGCACGCCCACCTATAACTTCGCTGTGGTCTGTGACGATGCGCTCATGAACATCTCTCATGTTATTCGCGGCGACGACCACCTCTCGAACACCCCACGCCAGATCCTCATCTACGAAGCACTTGGCTACGACGTTCCAGTGTTCGCCCATCTCCCCATGATCTTGGGCTCGGATGGTCGCAAACTTTCCAAGCGTCGCAACGCCACCTCGGTCGAGCAGTACAAAGAGATGGGCTATCTGCCCGATACGCTCATCAATTTCCTCGCGCTCCTAGGCTGGTCGCTCGACGGTGAGACGACCATCATCGATCGCGATACGCTCTGCCGCGAGTTCTCGCTCGATCGCGTGACGCGCAAGGATGCGATCCTCGACGAAGAGAAGCTCGACTGGATGAACGGCATCTATATCCAGAACATGGGTGCTGCTGCTTGGGTGGATGAGGTCGCTCCTTTCTTCATCGAAGCAGGTCTTGCAAGCGCTGAAGATATCGAAGCCAACCGCGCCTGGTTCGAAAAGCTCTACCCGCTCGTTGCAGAGCGCTCGAAGCACCTGAACGATGCGGTCGAAAAGCTCTCGTTCATCTTCGATGGGCCGAACGTGACGCTCGATGAGAAATCAGTGAAGAAGAACCTGCTCAAAGAAGGCGCACGCGCCGATGAAGTGCTGCGCGAAGCGCGCGCGATCTTGGCCGATGAATCGATCCCGTGGCAGTGCGATCCGCTGCAAGATGCCGTGCGCGAGCTCACCGAGAAGCTCGACTTGAAAGCGAAGTTCGTTTTCCAACCCATCCGTGTTGCGGTCACTGGTTCACAAGTTTCGCCGCCGCTGTTCGAGAGCATCGAGCTCATGAAGCGCGAAGATGTGCTCGCACGCATCGATTACACGCTGGCCGAAGTGTTCGGCGCCTAGTCGCGCAGGTTGCCTAACGAACCTAGCGAAAGGCTGTCATGAGCGAAGACAGGAGCATACCGATCTCGCCTGCTGCTCTTGAAGCGTTTGCGGCTGGTGCGGCGTTCATGCCCCAAAGCACCCCTGGGCCTTCTGCGAATAACGAAGCGCACTCCGCAGAAAAGACCGCTGAGGCACCTGATTCCTGCCAGTCCGAAACAGCGAGAGCAACCGAGCAGAACGACGAAACGCCTGTCGAAGAGACGATCAACGACTCCAATGATGCTCCCTGCGAAGCAATCGAAGAGACCCCTACTCCGCCCGCAGACCCGCGCTTTCCCATCTCCGTCCTGCCAGGGTTCTGCACCCGTCTTGCCGGAAGCACATGCGAACGGTGCACCTTCGTCTGTCCCTACGATGCGATCTTCTTCGACGAACAAGATCATCCCCACATTGACGAAGAATTCTGCACCCGCTGCGGGCTCTGTTGTGGCATCTGCGATGCCTTCGTTACCGAGCGCATCACGATGAACGACCTGCTCGACAAAGTTCGTCGCCTCTCCGGCGAGGGCGAGCCAGTCTTCTTCACCTGCTACGATCAGATTCCTGAAGATTTCGAAGTACATCCCAACGTCGTGGTCCTGCCTTGCATCGGCGCGGTCGCGCCCGAATTTTGGCTGGCTGCCCTCGAAGCGAACCCTGAATTGCAGATCTATTGCAACTTCTCGCTCTGCAACGATTGCCCCACCGCAGGTCCCGAGGCGAAGGCACTGCTCACGCATGCAGTGAATCTGGGTGAGCGCTGGAGCCACATCCATATGGGCAAAGCCGTACGCCTTCCCGAAAAGACCGATATCTTGAGCCGCTTCTTCGAAGCCACCTCCGATGAATTCCATCGACGCGGTGTTGCCACCTCGCTCGTGAACGAGGCAGCAGATATCGCAAGCGGCAAGCATCGCAAACGCTACAACGACACGCTCGCCAAGTTTCACGAACAAAAAGCCCACCTGCGCGCACAGGGTCATGCGCAAAATGCTCATCACCACCAGCATATTCCTTCAACGCCCGATCTTGTGGTGCGTAAGCCCTGGCCACGCCTTACGCTCGTGGCGAACACTGCCGAAGAGCATCCCGAGATAGCACCTAACATTCCCCGCTATCTCGCAGCAGTCGATGATGCCCTCTGCGAACACTGCTACGAGCCGTGCTTTTCACACTGCCCAGCTGGTGCACGCTCCTTGGATGAGTCTGGCACGATCGTGGTCGATCCCAAGCTCTGCATCGCGTGCGGCAATTGCGCACTCTATTGCCCCACAAATGCTGCCTTTCTCTATGAAACTGATGCGACGATATTCCTCGCAAATGAGGAATAGGAAGCTCATGTAAGAAGCTTCCGTAGGAATAGAACACCTAATGCTAATGGCATCTATCCGTCTTTGATGCTATGTTGTTTTATGAGTTTTCCAGGCTAAACAAGGAATAGGCGGAAATTCACACCTATCGTTAGCTGAATGCAGGCAATCACAGCAGTGATGCCTTCACTGCAAAAGGAGGGTTCACGATGGCAGAAATGGCTTGGCTCACCAGAGGCGGCATTCCACCCCAGGGGCTCCCCCGTATCTATCTTGCTTGTCACCCAGGGCAGATCGATCCAATCGATGCCTACATAATGCCGCTCGCTAACGATCTTGTTGCCTTAGAAAACTGCAGTGTTTGGTACGATGCCGATCAAAATGCAGATCACAACGAGCCAGATACCGTATGGGATCTCACGCAGATGAGCATCTTCGTTTTTCCAGTAACAAAAGCGCTGCTGAACGAACCTAACCGTGCTCGCGATATAGACCTACCAATTGCACTCGAACAACACATCCCCATCTTGCCGATCATGATGGAGACAGGTCTGGATGACGATTTTTCCCGCGTATTCGGCGACCTGCAATACCTTGATCGCGTAACGATCGATGAAACGGCAACTCCCTATAGCGAACGTTTACAAGGACGTCTCTCTGAAGTTATCAGTGGAGCCGCCTTAGCCGAACGCGTGCGCAGTGCATTCATCGCACGTGCGTTCTTGAGTTATCGTAAGAAGGACCGCTTACATGCACAGCAGCTCATGCGCCTTTTGCATGACCATCCACGTGGCCGCGATATCGCCATCTGGTATGACGAATTCCTGGTACCGGGCGAAGATTTCAACGAGGCAATTGCGGCCTCGCTTGAAGGCGCAGATCTGTTCCTGCTAGCCGTTACACCGAACCTGCTTGAGAACCCGAACTATGTGATGACAACAGAATATCCATTAGCGCTTGAAAGAAACAAGCACATTGTTGCCGTAAACATGGTAGATACCGATGAAGATGCCCTACGTTCGCATTATCAGAATCTTCCGAATATGGCATCGGGCACATCCAACACCGATACATCCATGTCGGACAAGCCTACGCTTGAAGAGCTGATCGATGCAGCGCTCGATGCCATCAATGCGGCAGACCCAGCGAAAACACCAGAGCAGGAATACCTGATCGGTGTCGCGTACATGGGTGGCATCGATGTCGAAATTAACCGCGCACGCGGCATCGAACTCATCACGAGCGCTGCTGAAAGCGGCTATGCTGAAGCCATGGATTATTTGGCTATCGTGTATTGGTCTGGCAATGGCGTTGAGCGAAACTGGACCACTTCGGTCGAATGGACCAAGCGCGCGGTAGCTGCATACGAATCCGCTTATCGTGCCCTTCCAGAAACCTCAAACAAAAAGGAGCAGGCTGCAATCTGGTACCAGGCAGAGCTGAATGCCTTGATAATTCGCCTAAATTTCTTAGGCCGCCTTACAGAGGCGGAACGGACGTGTCTACAGCTGAAGAACTTAGGCGAAGAGTGGCGCACCTGGTCTAACTCTCAAGAAGCATTCATGGCTTTGTACGGAGCCCTTTCACAATTGGTAGCTATCTACTTTAACCAGCTTCAACTTGCTCAAGCGCAGGAATACTGCGACCAAGCTTATACCCTGCTGGTTGAAAGAAAAGCATTGAACCCATCTGAAGAGCTCGACGAGCTGATTCTTAGCAACCTCATGCAAAGCGCATCGATCGCCCTCATGCAGATGGATTTCAGTATGGCTTACGATGCTTATCTGGAAGCGTTACCACTCGCTGAAGCGCTTGCAAGCGCAAGCTACACCGTACCTCATATGGTTAATACCATGAATGTCTGTAACGGGCTTGGAACCATCGATCTGATCCGTTGCAGCATTGATGATGCAGCAGCTCAGTTCAGGCGCGCTTTAACGATCGCAGAAGAATTAACGGCAATAAATTCATTGAACGAAGAGCTGAAACTTATTCCCCAGGGATATTTGGCACAGGCATTACTTTCAGCTGGTAGCCATACCGATTCCTTGGCTATTGCAGAAGAAGGAATTCTAACAGCAGCGCAGGTACGAAGCTACACTGATGCAAGCTCGGCATGGACAGCAGCTTTTTCCGTTTATATGGCGAAAGGATCGTGCCTTTTCGAGCTTCATCGCTGGGATGACTGTCGCGCGCTCGGTAACGAGATGCTGGAATTAGGCGGAGCACTCAAAAACAATGAAGGCATTCTTGTTAATCAGCTCATGTTCTTGGGGCACTTCTATTGTTGCTATGCCAACCTAAACCAAGGAATGGTTAGCGAGGCCCTCTCTTCATGGGAGCAGATGCGCTCCTGCTTGCCTGTTGATTGGGAGCAAGCAGAAGACACCGATACGCTTAGATTTGGAGCACGACTACTTGAATGCAAGGGCTTGATCGATCGTGCCGAAGGGAAGCCTGATGATGCTGTTCAGCTTTTCGACAAAATGCGCAAGATCGCTCAAAACCAGTTGGACCAATACGGACTATTCCAAGCAGGACTTGATTATGGATACTCCTGTATTCAATCATGCGAGATCGCAGTCGATCTAGATGATGTTGCTGCAGCATCTCAGCTTGCAGCTGAAGCGTGCAAGACGTTCGAGGCTCTCGTTTCTGCAGGAAAAGTAGCTGCAAATACCCGATATTATTGCCATGCCCTTTGTTTAGCGGGAAAAGCTTCGCTCGCAGAGGGGTGCAATGCTAAGGCATTCGACTCCTTGAGCAAAGCGGCCGAATTGGGTGATGATCTGCTCACGTGGGATGAATCAGAAGATTCTCGAACGGTCGTCAGCGATTGCCACTTCCAACTTGCAGAATACTTTCTTAGTCTTGACGACAAGAAGCGAGCAAATGAACAATATTTCAAGGCATTTGAGATTAGTTTACCCTCTCTGGAGCGTGCTCGAACCCTTCGTACCCTCTTCGATCTTGCAAACATAGGCCACACGATCATTGCTCTTGGTCTTCGAGAGGATGACAGAATTCAATCGCTCAAAGAGTCTGTCGCTTCACTTGAATACGAGCTAAACCAAAAAGCTTCCGAAATAAAGAACTTCCGTGCTTTGTTCTAACACGCTCTGACAAGCTCCTTATCTTAGCCCAAATGATTCATTCACAAACTACCTGCAGCTACTAAGCTTAGGCTGTTGAAGGAGCTAATGATCATGCATTCGCTTTTGAATGCTCGAGCACTTACAAAAGACCTGGAAGATTCCTCACATTGTCTTCATCGCGCCCTTGAAGATCGACCTGACCACAGGCAATCTTCTCGTCGTATTTCGCATAATCTTTCTCGAGGCTCGGTAGGTCATCCCATGAAACCAAGCATACGTGCTTTTTTCTGAGAATGTCATCATGGGGCCTGCCATGACATTTTTCATAGAGGCTACGCTCCTCGTTGGTAAGCGCTGTGTACTGATCAGCTCGATCAGCAAACGTCTGGGCATCCATCTGGCAATACCCATTACAGTAATAAAAAGCTTCCCAGCGGAGATGTTCGACTTTTGCAAGTCTTTCCAACTCGCCATCCTCTTTCAGAATCTCTTCATACTTCTCATCGAGATTTACATCACGGGGGTCCAGCCCCACGATGGCAAGCGTTGTGTCAAGGAAATCACATGCAGCTCGCGATGAATCCTTGTGGAACTTAGAGGTCTCCGCCCATTTTTCTTTGTAAAGTTCAAGCAGCTGCTTGTCGTTCTTCCCTTCAGTCTCTTCTCTTGTGCATGAGTACATGCCATTCATCTTGATGGCGCGCAGATCCAGCTCTTTATGCAAGATAATCTCAGGTGTCCATATTCTTGTGCTTCCTGCACAAGGTACGATGAGCATCCTACCAAGAGCTTCGGAATCATAGTCACAACGCTGAGCAATGAGCTCCTTCAAGTACGCAACAAGTTCACTATTCTTTTCTACCGCAAGGTTGCTTTCTTCGGGAGTCAACGCGCTTATCGGCGATGAGGCAATATAGATCTGATCTGGCATATGATCTTGGTCGGAAAGCAGAGAAAGATACTCGCTAAATGCAAGCGAATAGGGGTTCATCTGATGGAAGATGAATGAAGCGCAATTGCCAATGCAGGGATTTTCATTAAGGAATCGCTCATAGCCCAAAGGCTCTTCGTCTACGATGGAGATCTCGGGCTGCAGATTGTCCGGCGAAAGCTGCGCATTCTCGATGATCCATTTTGCGCATGCTTGCCCGATCTCTCCGAACCCCAAGATCAAGCAGCGATAGGATCTATCAGGGAAACCGCTCTCCAGCCCGAGAGACGAATAAGGCGTATGACTACTGATGACCTTTCGAGCAAGCAGATCGGCTACGTAATCTCCGTTCACCTGCGGATTCAATTCTCCCTCGAACACCACCACATTTCCTGGATTACTCGTTCTAGCTTTGAGGTAATACTTCTCGAAGCTTGCCTCATTCACCTCGATGAGCGCCCCATTGAATGAGGCAATATGCTCTCGCAACTCTTCGTTATATTCTTGGGAATACAAGACCACAAGCGCATGCGGGTCCTCTGACATGATGTTCTCGCCAAGGGTCAGAGCGCCACTTGAGCCTCCAAAAATGTGATAGATATCCTTCTTGCCTCTTAAGCGATTCCAGAAAAGCCTGCCTTTATCCATGATCTTCCTGCCAAAAACAGCGAAACCGCTTATAGCTAAAGTAAAGATAACCAGCAGGTGAAGTCCCCAAAATACCGTCTCGAACCAAAATGTTCCCGCTACTTCAGAAAAGACATCTGATTCTGCAATGATCGAATATTCCACACCATTGGTAAAGGAAAGAAATGTTTCCACGAAAGTAGAGAAAGCGATCGGAATGCCCATCAAGGGATCATCGCTACTTATTGAAGCAACCAGGTAGAATACATATATGACAGCAAAACTAGTGATACAAACGGGAACTGCGATTTGGAGCACTCGTTTTTGAGATTGCATGATAAGCCAGACCATCAATACAGCAACCACGATTACTGTAACGATCGCTAACATCAGTTGCATGGTAAACATCCTTTATCTCTCTACTCGAAAGCAACGCTTCCGGCTAAAAAAAATCGAAAAGGGCTTATTGTTGCTGTTTATTTTAGGACACAACCCATTTTCAACACAAAATTAGTTCTATCTTCATAACGTCAGATGAATTACCTCTTAGAAAACACAACGCCGCATAGCTCGAAAAAGGTCTCATTAAACCATCTTGAATCATCTACGTGTAATAATGTCATCATATTATTTTTGTTTTTTGCTCAGATAAGAGGCACACATGGTTCATGATATTGTCCCTGTAAAATACTTTATCGAAATATTGAAGGAGCTATCAAGAAATAAGAAATTGTCTCGCCAAGAACTTGTTAGCAGGATTCTTGAGAGAGATCTATTTTTTGCGGTTACAGATATTCAAAGAGCAGTCAACTGTCTGCTTGAATCAAAAATAATTTACTCACATTTTTCTACACTATCGATTAATAAAAAATACACTAATGAAGTTGAAACGATCATTAACCCTTCATCAAATAAAGAATTGACAACTGGATACTTGGAAGACCTCTATACCCGCGAATCGAACATCGCGCAAGCAGCTCCGACAAAATGGGTTGAATTCTTCCTAGGCGTTGTTTCCGTTTTGCAGATTGTGCCATTTGTAGGTGAAATGATCGATGCTTCCGAGATCGGTCTTTTCGCTGTTATCGTTATTCTTGTAGCCCTATGCTGGTTTCTAATCTTCAACGGTACATATTTCAATAAGCATCCTATCCTCATTCCATTAGATGTACAACAAAAGCTCTTATTCCAATATGACGCAGGCGAATATGTCGAGCATTCCGCCCCGCAAACATCACGCGGAGTTAAATTGGCGAAACTAGCAAATCTGCAGGATGGTGATATTGTTCTTGACGTAGGTTGCGGAGATGGTCGAACTACCCTTGAACTGTTTAAAACCAATGAAAAAGTTAAGAGCATTGAGGGAAACGATATATCTGAAAGCCAGATCGAAGAAGCGAACGAGTTAGCTGGACTGCCTGAAAATCGCCGTTTTAGAAGCATTGTTTCTTTCGAATGTCTTGATTTTAAAGAGTACGACGCGGCTAATCCCCCTAAATACAGCCTTGCATTTTCTAATTCAGCGATTCACTGGATCGGCCCTGAAGCTTATCAAACTATTTTCAATTTGTTAATTCCTGGTGGGAGGCTGTGCGTTGAACAAGCAGGTAAAAATGAGTATCAGAGCCTACACAACGCCTGTCGTTCGGTTATTTCAGAAATGGGGCTCGATGAAATATTTGGTGATTGGGATGTGCACGATAATGATTACTACACACCCAGCCGAGAAGAAATGATGAACTTGCTGTCGTCGCTTGGTTACACAAATATCAATGTCGAAGATGTTGAGATCGTATACGAGGGCGAAGCTAGACTTGACCTTTATGAGGCCTTCCTTGTTGCATCGCTTCAGCCATATTACCGAATAATCAAAAACCAATCATTGTGCGAACAATTTAAGAATACACTCCGGAAAAAACTGTTTGAAGAAGAGCCATCTGTAATATCCCATAGGCTGGTCATTCTAGCTAACAAACCCAAATGATTATCTCTGTTTTATAGGTAATAATTCTGTTTCATACACCGTAAAAAACCACACCAGAAGACCTACAATAATCAATAGATTCTGATTCTATTGCCCAAATCCCAAAGGAGATACCATGGTCGATGAAACCAATTCATTAGAAGAGATCCGCGCATACTTCGCTCAGGATAAATTCGCAGCTCAAGCGCAGTGCAGCATCATCGAGGCCGCACCGAATCACGCCATCTGCGAAATGCCCATCACCGAAAACCACCTGAACGCCAACGGCACCGTCATGGGTGGCGCGATGTTCACGCTGGCAGATTTCACCATGGCCATCATCTCGAACATGGACAACAAACCCACCGTTGCTATCGACTGTACGATCCGCTTCTTCTCCCCCGCCAAGGGTGAGAAGCTCATCGCTACGGGCAGCGCGAACAAGGCAGGTCGAACCGTAGGTTTCTACACTGTCGATATCACCGACGACCTGGGAACCAACGTTGCGCAGTTCGTCTGCACCGCGCATCGTAGCTAGACCTTCACCCTCCATCCCAAAATAGCGCCCCGAACGCAAAACCACCTGCGCGCCTCACTGCCGCAGGTGGTTCTCTTTTCCATTCGCACGAAAACCCTGTCGAAGTACGCCGAAGGGGCGTAAAATCGAACCGCATCCGCACATCAGTCCTATACGCATACGCAAGAAAAGAGTCGCATGAACTTCACCGAACGCTGGCATACCTTCTTCAATCGCTCCGCCCCGAACATGATCTTGCGTTTCGCGGTCATGTTCTTCGGTCTTGCACTGGTTGCTGCTTCGGTCGCACTCACTCGCGCTTCAGGGCTCGGCACCTCGCCCATCTCGTGTATCCCCGCGGTCTTGAGCTTCACCACAGCTTGGACCATCGGCACGTGGACCTTTGTAGTGAACGTACTGTTCGTACTCATCCAGATCATCTTGTTGCGCGGCGATTTCAACCCGATCCAGTTCTTGCAGATAGCTTTCGTGTTCGTCTTCTCAGCGATGATCGATTTCTTCGTTCCGTTTTGCGAACTCATCCCCATGCCGAACTACGGCTTTGAACTCTTCTACACCATACTGGGCGTATTCATGACAGGCTTTGGCATCTTCCTGCAGGTGAAAGCCTCGCTCATCACGCTTCCTGGTGAAGGGATCGTGCTGGCAGTTTCGAAGGTGACCAAGATCGCGTTCCCTAAATGCAAGGTAGCGTTTGACACGTCCCAAGGCGTTATCGGCGTGATCATCTCGCTCATCGCGATGGGTGGTCTATTCGGCGTGCGTGAAGGCACCATCCTCTCGGCACTGTTCGTAGGCGTGGTCGTGAATCTCTGCAACAAGCTGCTTCCGAACTTCGAAAAAGCCGTTCCGCTCGCTGGGCACCGGACGCTCACCGCAACCACTCTCGAGGCGCCCTCAAATGCAAGCGCGCCCCAAGAAGTCCCCGCTACCGATGCGGCTCCCGAAGCAGCACTCGAAGCAACAGACGCTTCTTGCTCTCTTGAACGCGACTAGCACGAATTGCAGCAGATCCACCCGCTTGGCAACAAAGAAAACCCCTCCCGAGCACGAGCTATCTGGCGAACCATCTACTCCTCTTTCTCTGACGAGAAGAAAGACGATAGGAATTCCTGCACAGCAGTGAGCGTAGTGCCGTCTTCGCTCTCTCCCACCACGCGCATCGGCACGATGAGCTTCTTCTTATCCGCCAAGTAACGCCCTGCTTTCTTACGGAGCGCGGATGCCTGCTTCTTCGAGATGGTGATAGGCTCGACGATGAGCTTGCCGCCCGTCACCGATATCTGCGCGATGTTATGCTCGTTCGCGAACGCTTTCAAACGCGCTTTCTGGAATTGGTTAACCGTAGCTGGCGGCATTTCGCCATGCTTCTCTATGATCTCGCGCGCTAGCTCGTCCACGAATTCGATCGTATCGGCACTGGCCAGCTTGCGATAGAAGAGCACGCGTTCATCCGCATCAGGCACATATTCTTCAGGGATATACGTGTGATCGGGCACATTGATCACGATGTCGGAAAGAGCTTCAGGAAGATAGTTGTCGGATATGCTCTCCCCCTCACGCGTAAGATTCACCGCCTGCGAGAGCATCTGCGCATAAAGATCGAAGCCCACTGCCGACATGTTGCCGCTCTGCTCCGCGCCAAGGATGCTGCCTGCACCACGAATCTCAAGATCCTTCATAGCGATACGCATGCCGCTTCCCAGATCGGCATTCTCGTCGATCGCGGTCAGGCGATCGCGCGCTTCTTCGGTAAGAGGAACGTTATCGGGGAACAGGAAGTAAGCATATGCCTGCGTGGAAGAGCGCCCGACACGTCCTTTGAGTTGGTACATCTGCGCGAGACCCAAGCGCTGCGCGTCTTCGATGATGAGCGTGTTCGTATGCGGGTTGTCGATACCGCTCTCGATGATGGTAGTTGCCACGAGCACATCGATCTCGCCTGCGGAGAAATCTTCCATCACGATCTCGAGCTCTTCTTTTGACATCTTACCGTGCGCTACCCCGATGCGCGCTTCACCTGCCGCTTCACGCACGCGCTTCACCGCATCATCGATCGAGCGCACGCGATTGCTCACGTAGTACACCTGCCCCTTGCGATCGAGTTCGCGCGCGATGGCGTCGGCGACCACATCAGGGTCCCACTCGCCCACGTGCACTTCCACGGGGCGGCGATCATCGGGCGGCGTCATGATCAGACTCATGTCGCGCACACCAGAAAGACCCATCTGCATCGTACGCGGAATGGGTGTTGCCGAAAGCGTGAGGATATCGATCGACTCACGCATGTTCTTCAGCTGCTCTTTGTGCCCCACGCCGAAGCGCTGTTCCTCGTCGATGATCACAAGCCCTAGGTCTTTCGGATTCACATCGCGCGAGAGCAGGCGATGCGTACCCACGAGCACCTGTACTTCCCCGTTGGCGAAATCTTCGAGGGTCCTTTTTTGCTGCGCAGGCGTACGGAAGCGCGAGAGCACTTCGACGCGCACCCCGAAAGGCTCGAAGCGTTCCTTGAATGTGGTGTAGTGCTGCTGCGCCAAGATGGTGGTCGGGCAGAGCACCATCACCTGCTTCTTGTCCTGCGTTGCCTTGAACGCTGCACGCAATGCCACCTCGGTCTTGCCGAAACCCACATCGCCGCACACGAGCCGATCCATTGGGTGGATCGATTGCATGTCGGTCTTGATGTCCGCAATAGCCGCAAGCTGATCAGGTGTTTCTTGGTAAGGGAACGCTTCTTCCATCTCGCGCTGCCAGGGCGTGTCCTCTCTATATTGATAGCCCTTTGTCGCGCTACGACGCGTATACACGTCCACCAAGTCGAACGCAAGCTGCTTCGTAGCCTTGCGCGCACGCCCTATCGCGCGTGACCAGTCCGACGTATTGAGGCGCGTTAGACGCGGAGATGCTCCTTCAGGGCCAACATAGCGCGTTACGCGATCGAACTGCTCGACCGGCACGTAGAGCTTATCGCCTTCAGCGTATTCCAAAAGCAAGTAGTCGCGCTCGATCCCGCCCACATCACGGCGCACAAGGTCACGGAAGAATGCCACGCCATGATGTGCATGCACCACATAATCACCGGGCTTGTAGGGAAATGTGATGTCGGTGATGTCGACGCGCTTCGTGGTGCGCACCGACATGGAACCTTGCGTATCGGCAAGCGAAACAAGAGCGAGCTTCGCCGCAGGGAAGATCATGCCGAGCGGAATGTTCACATCGACGATGTTCACCACACCACGGCGCAGCTTGCGCGCGCGATGAGCAGTATCTGAAGGCGCGGGCGCTTCCCCGTCTTCCTTAGAGCGAGCGAGCAAAGACGAAGATGCGCCTTCGCTCTCATCAGCGGGAGCTGCTAACACATCGAGCTCCTCTTTGATCGGAATCCCCCGATCGACCAGTTCGAGCTTCATCTCCTGACGCGCGCGGAAATGCGGCACCGAGAACACCACGGTGAAGCCCTGCTGCGTGAGCGAATAGAGCTTGCCGAAGAGCTTATCGGCATCCCCCGCCACATCCACGCGCTTGACCACCAATTCATCATCGAGTTCCACACCCACTCGCATGATCGATACATAGGTTGCGCGCTGATTCTTCCCGAAATCGAGCGCTTGCGGGGCGAAGAAAAGCTCGTCTGCCAAAAGCAGCGAGGCGTTCGTCTTCTTCATGAGCTCATCGCGATAGTGAAGCGCGTCATCGACCAAGCTGCGAGGCTCGACCACCACCGTAAGAGCATCATCCGGAAGGTAGTTGCCTGCGGTATCAAGCTCTTCGAACACATAGGGCAAGAGCGCCTGCGGCGTGAATATCTCGGTCTGTTCGAGCGCATCGAGCAGGTCGCGATAGAGCGGCGTGGTGCTCGACTGCGGCACCAGCCGCGAACGCGCCTGAGCGACACCGCGCGAAGTGATAGGAAATTCGCGCACGGGAAAGATCTCGACCGACGCGCGCGAAGAGATGGTCTGCCCTGTTCCGGGAAGCAAGCTGCGGATCTCTTCCAGTTCATCGCCGAAGAAATCGAGACGCACCGGATTGACCAGATTGCCCGCGAACACATCGATTGTGCCGCCCTGCGCGCTGAAGGTTCCAGGCCCATCGAGCTTGCCGGTGTTCTCATAGCCGAGCTCCACCAGGCGCTCGACCAGACCCTCGTAATCCTCGACACCTGAAATGCCCATCTCATCGAGCTCTTTTCCCGCTTCGAGCACAAGCGGGCGCGCAACCTCGGCGCGCGCGGGTGCCACCTTGCGCAAGAGCGCTCGAGCAGATGCTACTACCAAGCACGACCTTCCGCTCTGAAGCGCCCAAAGCGCTTCGAGACGACGTGCCGACTGACGGGCGCGCGCTTGGTACTCCTTCGTGTTCGCAGGAGGATCGAGAATGAACGGATTCTCTTCGCGCTCTCGATAGAGATAGACCTTCTCATCGCCCACGTAGGCACCGAGCATGCGCGCGAACGTTTCGGCAGTCTCTTCGCCGGGAACCACCACGAGCGTAGGCTGCGGGCGCTCCGCAAAACGCGCTGCTACCAAGAACGGGCGCGCCGAAGAAGCGACACCGATCGTGGCATCGGAACCGGCATCCAGTTTGCCCCAGAAGTTCTCAAGTGCACCCGAGCGCTCGAGCGTCTGCGAAAGAAGATCGATCAGCATCTGTGTCCCTTTCTTGTGCCTGCGAAGGCAGCTAAACCAAACACGAAAAGCCGCTTTTCGCGGCAACAGTGAGGATAAGTCTACCAATTCACCCGCTCGTTCGCTTGCCAGCGCACCGCTCTTCACGCACTCACCACAGGCGCGCTACCATCGTGTAACCCTGCTACAATACGAGAACAGAGATACAAGCGAAGGGACAGCTATGGCACGAGAGAAGAAAGCGGATAAACTTGCTCGCGCACTCGAAGTCGAGCGCCGCATGGGCGAACACTATCCCGAGCCCGAATGCGCACTTCATTATCGGACACCCTTCGAACTCACGATCGCGGTCGCTCTTTCCGCACAGACCACCGACGTGAACGTGAATAAGGTAACCCCTACCCTGTTCGCCCGTTTCGGAACGCCCGAGGCCATGGCGCAAGCGAATGTGGAAGAGGTTGCCGATATCATCCATTCGCTCGGATTCTTCCGCAATAAAGCGAAGAATTGCGTTGCATGCGCTCAGATGATCATGAGCGATTTCGGTGGCGAAGTACCCCGTGACATGAAAAGCCTTCAAAAGCTTCCTGGCGTAGGCAGGAAGACGGCGAACATCGTACTGAACGAAGGGTTCGGCATCGTCGAAGGCATCGCGGTCGATACACACGTGTTCCGCATTGCGCACCGCTTGAGGTTCTCCGATGCTGACACTCCCTTGCAAACCGAACAAGATCTGCTCAAGCTCTATCCCCGCGAGTGCTGGGGGCCGATCAATCATCAATGGGTGTTGTTCGGACGCGAAACCTGCATCGCGCGCAAACCGAAATGCGCCGAATGCTTCTTGAACGACCTCTGCCCCTCCGCCTTCAAACAAGGCTGATGACAAACTACCCGGTCGTTCGTCATCTTTCATGCAGGTTTCCATTATTCTGCTTCGATGGAGCGGATCTCGAGTTCGCGCCCGCGAAGAAGTTCCGTGTCTTCACTGTGGCAGTAGGGACAGATGCGGCCATGCTCGACCGTTCCATAGGTCTTCCCGCAGGCGTTGCAAACGGTAACAGCGGGCACGGTGCACACTTCGAGCTCCGCACCCTCCGTGAGCTTGTTCTTGTTCGCCGCCCACGTCCAAGCATCCTCGAAGAAATCCGTAACGATGCCCGACACTTCGCCCAGATCGACCGTCACCTTCTGAATATGCGCAAGGTGCTGCTCTTTCGCCACATCCTCCAGCTGGTCGATCATGGCGAAGACGATACCTAATTCGTGCATGATCGCTCCCCTTTGCGCCTAATCCTTCTTGCCAGGAACGATGCGCTTGACGAGCATCTTCGCTGCATTAGGGAGGATCTTCTTGATCTTGTCTTCGCTCGGCACCATGGTCGAACATTCAGGATGCTCACGCGAAAGGCTGATCGCGTCGAATTCGCAGCGCGTCGTGCACAGGCCGCAACCGATGCATTTGTTCGGATCGACCACGCTCGCGCCACAAGAAAGGCACCGAGCAGTTTCCGTCCGGATCTGCTCCTCAGTGAATGCGGGGCGCTCACCTGGAGTGATGCGCGTCTCTCCACTCGTAAAGGTACAACCTGGCACCTGGCGACCCGCATGATCGTACTTGCCAGGATTGAGCGCGATATTGCTCTTATCAAGCTCAACATAGTGAAGCTGATTGCGCCCAGTAGTGAGCGAACTTCCCTTCTGAACGAAACGATGCAAACTGGTTGCAGCCTCATGACCTGCCGCGATAGCATCGATCACGAAGCGCGGACCCGTGAAGGCATCACCGCCTACGAACACATCGTCTTGTGCGGTCTGATAGGTGAACCCATCTGCCACCGCCGTATTTCCACGACCGAGCTCGACCGCGCTCCCCTCGAGCAGACTGCCCCACTCGATGGATTGCCCGATAGCCAACACGACCTGCTTGCAATCGATCGTTTGGGTATCGGCATCATCATATTCAGGGGCAAAACGCCCTTCGCTATCGAAGACCCGCGTGCAACGACGAAGCGTGATGGATTCAACTTGTCCGTTCGCATCGACATTGATCTTCGCCGGGCCCCAGCCACAATCGAGATTCACGCCATCGGCAAGCGCTTCTTCTATCTCATCAGGGCTTGCAGGCATCTCTTCGCGCTGCTCGATGCTCACCATGGTGACGTTCTTCGCGCCACTTCGGCGCGCCATGCACGCAGCGTCCACCGCCACGTTGCCGCCGCCAACGACCACAACCTCGTCAGCAACCTCACAAGCATTGCCCACTACATCGGCCTCGATAGTCTCACGCAAGAACGAGAGCGCTCCGCTCACCCCTTGCGCATCTTCGCCTTCAACACCAAGCGGTCGGCTCCCTTGCGCACCGATAGCCAGATAGAACGCCTTGAATCCCTCATCGCGCAAGCTATCGAGCGTGACATCCTTGCCCACATCAACACCGCAGCGGATCTCCACCCCCAGCTCACGTAAGATATCGATCTCAGCCTCGACCACATCGCGCGGAAGCTTATAAGCCGGAATACCATAGGCCATCATGCCACCAGGCTTTTCTTCGCGCTCGAATACGGTAGGCGCGTACCCCATAGTGGCAAGATAGTACGCACACGTAAGACCTGCCGGCCCCGCGCCCACGATAGCGATCTTCTCAGGGAATCCGCCGCGCGTGGTGGGAGGAATGACCTCCGGCACGTAGCGATACTCAGCCTCGAGATCCTTCTCGGCGATGAAGCGCTTCACATCATCGATCGCCACTGGCTCATCGATCGTGCCACGCGTGCACGCTGCCTCGCAGCGCTTGTTGCAGATGCGTCCGCATACCGCTGGGAAGGGATTCTTCTGCTTGATGAGCGCGAGCGCATCGCGATAACGCCCTTCAGCCGCCATGCGCAGATATCCCTGCACCGAAATATGCGCAGGACAGGCCACCTTACACGGAGCCGTGCCAGTCTCATGGCACTCGATGCGGCTCGTATTCTTGTAATCGGGGTCCCAATCTTTCTCGCTCCAGAAAAGCGTGGGTAACAGCTGTTGCGGATAAGGAACTGGGCCATCTTCGGTAAGGAGCTTCTGGCCGAGCTTCACCGCGCCTGCGGGGCACACTTCCACGCATCCCGCACATGCCACGCACTTTTCGCCGTCGACTTGCGCAACATAGGCAGACCTGCTCATGTTTGGCGTGTTGAACAGCTGCGACGTACGCAGTGCATAGCAGACGTTCACATCGCAATTGCAGATGGCGAAGATCTTATCGGATCCATCGATGTTGGTGATCTGGTGAACATAACCATTGCGCTCGGCAAGGATGAGGATATCCATGACCTCGTCGTAGGTTGCGTAATGGCCCTTGCCCGTCTCCACGCAGTAGTCGGCCATATCACCGAGACCGATGCACCAGTTCTGTGGATCGGATCCTGCATTACCACCACGCACGCGCTCGGCTGCACGACATGAGCATGCGCCCACGGAGAAGCGATCGTATTTCTTCAACCAGTGCGAGATACGCTCGACATCAGCTGCCTCGTTCTCGTATTCGATCGCGCGCTCGACAGGGATAACATGCATGCCGATGCCTGCACCACCGGGCGGCACCATCTTTGTGACCTTCGTAAGCGGCAGAAACGCCATGCGCTCGAAGAACGTGCCGATCTCGGGGTGCTCTTCAAGCTGCTGTTGGTTCATGACGGTGAACTCCGCCGAACCGGGCACGAACATAGGAAGCAGATAGCGCTTCTCATGATTCGGATTCTTGCCATCGAGGTTCTCCCAGTTGTACTCGATGATCCCCTTGATGGAAAGATCGTCCAGGAGTTGCTGAAGCTTCTCGCTCTCAAGCCCACTCGCGCTTTTGAGCTGCTCGAACGTGAGCGGCTTGCGCACCTTCATGTGTGCAGTGAGCGCTGCCTCTTCTTCGGTCATCACGCTCGCAAGTCCCCAATAATCGGGGTCAGTCGGAGCTACCTTCACGCCAATGCGGTCGGTGATCTTCTGGCCTTCACGCAATACGCCTTCTTTAAGGGGCTCGTGCGCAGCAGGACCAGGATCGTTCGGCGCATCAGGTTTATATGGAACGAACGTATCGTTTTCAGAATAGAGCTCTTCAGCGATGATGCGATGCGGTTCGCCTGCCGGATTCGTTTCTGGAATGGTATTGCGAGCCTTCAGCTCCTCCTCGGTAAGACCGCGGCTCATGGCCGCCTTGCGCTCTTTTACCGTCGAACCACCATAGGGCTTCTCTATCTTCGTTATTTTTCCGTTTTCGGCCTTCTTCGCCATAGGATCCCCCTCGCGCTATAAAACTAAAAAGCGCTGCGCCCCCACGCATGCGCTTTTATATTCGCATTACAGCAGATTATACGTGATTGCCGCATTTTGTCCCGAAGAGCTGCGATTCTACCCAAAATGCGTACCATCAAAACGGAAGGTCTCCATATTTATCCGAGCCAAAAGAATACGCGTCATAAGAGGCGGAGCCTGTGGGGTGGTTGGACGACTCTGAGTCCACTTCCTTAATTCGTAATAGGCTGTTCGAAGGAGCGAAGTGCACGAGATAGCCTGCAAGATATTGCAGGCTATCGAGCAACGAAAGCGAGTCGACCCAACCACCCCTCAGGCGTAAGCCCCTTGTGGCAACGAGCGAGGAATTTCGTGTTAGATGCTATCGGCGCGCAACGCCTCGACCACGTTATCAGCCTTGCAGCGATGCATACCATACGCCACAGAAGCCGCCATCGCCACCGCAGTCATGCCGATCGCGAGCGCCACATACCCCCACGGAAGCGTGAAGGTGAGTCCCCCGAGCGATTCTCCGACCACAAGATAGAGCAGATAGGATATACCAGCCGATACGATCAGGCCAGGGATCAGCCCTGTGATGCCGAAGCTCATGCATTCGTTCATGATCATGCGCCTGAACTGCTTGTTCGACATGCCGATCGACTTCATCACCGCAAATTCCCGACGGCGCAAGATGAGCGAATTGGTAATGGTATTGAACACATTCGCCAGCGCGATCAGTGCCAAGATCACCGTGAAGAGCAAGCAGAACACGTTAACGATCGTTGCCATCATCTGAACCGATTCACGCTCTTCGATGTGATCGTTATACGACGAGAAGGCCAAGTCGTACGGGCATTCTTCGCTGAAGAATGCAGTGCTGCTCTTTGTAAGCTCCTCGAGCAATGCTGCATGGTCTCCGTCACGCGAATCGAACTCGCCGGTAAATGTCGGACCAGCCAACCCGAATGCTTGACCCTGAGCAAGCGAGACCGGCATGATCAAGCACAGGTAATCGCCCACCTTGCCCAAAACTGCAGGAGGTTCTTCGGCGAGTGCCGCAATATCCAGGCCCGTCGAGGCATAGTCGACCTCATCGAGCGTGAGCATCTTTCCTTCTATATCATCATCTGCAGCAGAAGACGCAACTGCACCGATACTCCACTTCGCTGGCTCGTTATTGCTCGTCGCTCCTGGCTGTATCGTTATGTGCGCAGGATAACGATTCTGATAGACAGCGCTACTGAGCACTTGAGTTTCCCCTGTGCCTTGCAAAGCTTCCATCAATTGATAACGAGAACCATCGTTGCCATAGCAGCGAGAAACACCGATCGCTCGTGGATGTTCGGGATCATAATACTCAGATGGATCAAGACCTAAGCTGCGGGCGTACTCATCGAAGGAGGCATCATCGATATAGGCCATCAGAGCATAGAGCGCATAGTCGCCATCAGAAAGCTCTCCGCCCGTGTGCACATCTTCCGAACGATACATGCTTCCCGCAATGCTATGAGGAACGATAAGTGGTGCAGAATTGGTAAGCTTCCAACCTTGCCCTTCAGCATTCGAAGCTCCAGAAAGCTGATCATAAGCATCTGCGAAAACGCGTGCCTCTTTGGCAAACCGCTCGTTGGCATGCGCAAGCTGCTCGTTTGCGGTAGTCCGTTCGGATCCGTTTTCGCTCGCTTGATCGAGCTGGGTAATGACCGCAACTTCACCTGCCGTAACATTGCCGCCCGAAACGGCACCGACAAGCGATCCAAGGAACGTATTCAACGAGCCTGCCGTCATCAAGAGCACGATCGCAAGCGCAAGCGACACTGCAGCGGTCTTCCCCTTCGTCGTGCCACGCTTACGATTGATCGCAGCGAGTTTTCCGCCAATGCCGAACAATCTGCCCGAAATACCCCTCGACTTCCACAGTCTCGCAGGGATGGTCGCAGCTGCCGCAAGGCGCCTACCGCGTTTGGATGCTTGCGATCCTCCCGATGATTTGAGCGAGTCGATGATGTTCGCCTTGCTCGCGCGCTTTGCGGGAATCCACACCGAAAGCAGCACGGTAACGAGCGTGAGCACGGTCGTTGCGAGAATGACCCACGGATCAACGGACAACCCGAATGCCACTTCATCCACATTACCCACCATCTTCGTGATAGCAGGACCAAGCGCAGCAAAGGTTATCGCGCATCCACCGATCCCCACCAGAAGGCCGAGCGGAATACCAACAACAGCAACGACGAGCGCTTCAAGGATGACCGCACGACGGAGTTGACGCTGCGCTGCTCCTACTGAAGAGAGCAAACCGAACTGGCTCTTTCGTTCCGCAACCGATATAGCGAAAGCGTTGAAGATGAGCGAGATGCACGCCACTATGATCACGATAGAGAGAATGAGCACCAAACCGTAGAAGGTTGTCCAGATCGAGGTATCGCTACTTATTCCCATATAGCGCAAGAGCCCATTGTGAAGTTCGACCCGATCGTCAGGGAACAATGCTTCTGCCTTATCCTGCACTTCTTCGGTATTCTGCACGTCCGACAGCGTAAGATAGACCTCGGCGAACGCTGCAAGTGCAGGCGTTGAGCTCTCTGCCGTGATCGCTACTGGCCCAACACCGCTATACAGCGCATAGCCTAATCGATCATAGAAGCCTACCACGGTATAGGTCTTGGCCTGCTTGTTCTCGAGCGTTTCATCAAGACCAGTACCATCGACGTGCGCATCGAGATACCCCATGGATGAATTGAGCTGCGTGCCAGGGGTTATCGTATAGGTCTTTGCGACCGAAGGGTCATCTTCACCCGCATCGATCTCGCCGGATTCCACACTGCTGCTACCGCCGGCATCCTGCGCAATACGCTCACCCACCTGGAAGGTGACCTTATCCCCGACGTTCACACCTTGTGAAGATTGCCAGCCATCGAAGAGCAGAATCTCGTTTTCGTTCTCAGGCAGCCTTCCTTCGCTCGTGTGAATGCCGAGCATATTTGCGATGTCGCCTTCATAGGCAAGGATCGGCAGATACGGTCCGAAACGCTGTTGCTGTTTCTGCGTCAGTTCAGCGAATCCCAGGTCATAGAGCGTTGCGATATCGGTGACCGAGGGATCATCCTGTGCATGCTCCAGATCGCTTGCAAGGGCGCTCGTATCCTCCACCTGAACCTTCGCCATCCAGGTACCGCTCGTTGCCACCTCGCTTCTATACAGGAAATCTGTAAGCGAAGTAAAGCTCGTAAGGACTGCAGTGAGCAACGCTGCAGCAAGCGCAACGCCGATAATGGTCACGATCGTGCGCGCCTTGTTCGCGCGCAACGATTTCGTGGTGAAGCTGGTCATCACGTTCATCGTCGGATCCTCTCATCGCGGGCGATGCGACCGTCTTCGATGGCGATGATGCGATCGGCAGCGAGTGCGATCTCTTCATCGTGCGTGATCACGATCATCGTCTGACCGAATTCGCGATTCGAGTCGCGCAAAAGCTGCATGATCTCACAGCTGTTGTGCGTATCAAGATTGCCGGTCGGCTCATCAGCGAGCACGACCGACGGTGCATTCATGAGCGCACGGCCGATCGCCACACGCTGTTGTTGGCCACCAGAGAGCTGACGCGGCAGATGTCCTTCGCGACCATGGAGTGAAAGACGGGTCAAAAGCGACTCGAGCCGCTGCGTGTTCACCTTGCGCCCATCGAGCGCAACAGGCAGCGTCATATTCTCGACCACATTGAGAACAGGGACCAGATTATAGAACTGATACACGAGTCCCACTTCACGGCGACGGAAGACTGCAAGCTCTTCATCGCTGCGCGAATAGACATCGATGCCATTGAGCAGAACGCTGCCTGAAGTAGGGCGATCGACCCCGCCGATCAAATGTAGAAGCGTCGACTTGCCCGATCCAGACGACCCGATGATCGCGATGAATTCGCCCTCTTCCACGCTGAAACTCACATCATCGAGCGCACGCGTGGCGGTTTCGCCCTCTCCATACACCTTCGTGAGATGCTCAACTTTCAAGATTTCCATGGTGGAATCCTTTCCTTTTCATGAGTTAGCAAGAATAAGTATGGAGGGGCAAGCTATCCTGCCTATAACGCGCATATTACGGTTCTGTCATTCAACGCTTCGTACGTTTCTTCGCGCCTACAGGCCCCGTTCATCCTGCTGTGCGCTTTCATCCTGCGATGTGCATTCATCCGGGCGTGCGCTTTAATGGTGCGCTACACCACAAGCTTCGGGAACGCGATCTGGAAGTGCGCTCCCCCTTCAGGGTTGTTCGCTACGCGCAGCGTGCCTTCCTGCGCCGAAACAAGCGCTTGCGCAAGCGAAAGCCCGATGCCAAAACCACTCGTTTCACCAGCGTGTTCGTTGTCTTGCGCCCGACCGCGATAGAACCGATCGAACACATGAGGCAGATCGACTGGGCCGATTCCCGGTCCTGAATCCCTGATATCGATCGTTGTTGCCAGCACGTCCTCTCGAGCAGTGATCTCGATCGAACCTCCCGCAGGCGTATGCTCCATGCAGTTCTTCACGATGTTCTCGACCGCCTCTGCAGTCCAAAGAAGATCGCCCTCGAACGAAGAGTCCTGGTCAAGATCCACCACCAGGCTCACATCGTGCAAGTCGAGCGCAGGCTCGAGCGGCGCGATCGCGCGCCTGATGGTCTCCGCGCATGACGAAGGCTCCGATTCGACACGCATCGAACCTGCATCGATCTTCGCGATCTTCAAGAGCGCGGTCACCAACCACGAAACGCGCTCGATCATGGATTCGAGCTTGCGCACTGCTCGTTTGCGCTCGGTCTCGTTCTCTGCACGCTCGATAGAGGGGAGCATGAGCGTGATAGCCGTGAGTGGTGTTCTGATCTGGTGCGATATATCTGCGAGCGAATTTGCGAGCGCATTGCGTTCGGCTTCGAGCTGCTCGGTCGTTCGTGCGAGGCGTGCGACCATCTTCTGCAGCTCGTTCGTGAGCACCGCAACGTCGCCTTCGCTCGAAGTAGAAAAATCGATACGTCGACCATTGTGGAGCACTTCGTCGATCTCGCCAGCAAGACGTTTGATCTGCTGGTGTCGTGCTAATGAAACCACTATGAAGAATGCTGCGGCAGCCAGCCCGGTCAGCATCACCCAGAATTTGCTCTCTACTGGAGCGACAAGCGCGAACACGACAACGATCGCCACGAGCGCTATGCACTGCCAGGTGAATGTTCTTGACGAACCCATACTACTCACCCACCTTGTAGCCAAGACCACGCACCGTGATGATGATCTCGGGCTCGCTCGGATCGGTCTCGATCTTCTCGCGCAAACGCTTCACATACACATTGAGCGCATTATCGGAAACGTATTCGCCAGCGCTATCCCAGATAGCATCACGCAGCACCTCGCGCGTGACGAGCTTTCCCTTATGCTGAAAGAAGAAGAGCAGCAAGCGGTATTCGAGAGCAGAGAGAAAGAGTTCTTTGCCCGCCTTGGTCACAGCACCTGATGCAGGATCGACGCGAACGTCCCCCACCAACAACGCGCTTTCAGCAGGATGCGCCCGTCGAAGTGCGCTACGAATGCGAGAGACGAGCTCGCGTGCCCGAAACGGTTTAGCGATGTAGTCGACCGCGCCCATATCGAGACCTGCCACCGTGGAGTATTCGTCATCGGAAGCGGTAAGGAAGATCACGGGCATTTCAGGGGCAGCTTCGCGTGCAGCCGCGCATACCGCGAACCCGTTACCCTGAGGAAGCGTTACATCGAGCAGTGCGATATCGAAGGTCGTGCGTGCCAATGCTTCGCACGCCGCATCCTGCGTCGCGCAAGCTTGAACGCTGAATCCTTCACTGTGAAGCAGATCGGTAAGCGCGCTTACGATCGAAGCATCATCTTCAACGAGCAAGATGTTCATGAGGTTCTCCGTTCTAGCGAAGCATTCCTTACGCCTAGCCCCTTCAGCCAAACGCCTGGGAAGGCACCGTCTTCCATACCCATCATACCCGCCCTCTTGTACGCGCAGCCTCGCAGCTTTGATTCACTTACACATTAGTAATGCAATTTGCAACCACTTCGCCTACTTCAAGAACACAAGGAGCCATCAGCCAGGACATTGGTTGAGATAACAGCGTCCGCCATCAAGCCACTTCGAACATCACTTCTTTCGGGTGCGCCACCAATGAGCGATACCGTTGAATAACCCCACAACGAACGGGATGCTCACGAGCACGATCCACCCAGGATGCGCACAACCGCCCAAAGCAAGCAAGATGAAGGCCTCGATCGCGATCGCTGAATAGAGCGCACTGAAGAAGGCGCACACCCGCTTTCCAAAGAGCAACCCACCGAGAGCATAGTAGACCGGGATCGAGAGGAAGAATCCGATCCCTGAAAACCATGCCCCAGGAATATCGCTCATCAATCCAAATGCCAAATACGCAAGAATTGCGAGCAGCGGATAGGGAAAAACATTCCAATTGCGCCAGGCGGGGTTTGGATACTTCTTTCTCGATCCATCCCAATGCGCATGCGCATCGCGCCAATCATCGTAGCGATGATCGTTCACGTGAATTCCGTCCCAACCAACGTGAACCTCATCTCCGTGGCTACCGTCCTTAACATGGATGCCGTCTTCCCAACTTATGTGGACGGAATCGCCCTTCCCATTGCTCTCAATATGAATGCCATCAGGACCAATGTGGACGTCATCACTTTCGCGACGAGAGTAGTTATGATCCCCTTCATTATCAACAGTTCCATCAGGCTGATCCGCTGATGGATCATTCGATTCATTCCCATCATTCTCATGAGCATGCCCCGCCTCCGCAGAAGCGCCCTCACAGGTAGCCACAGAGTTGTTGCCCTCCAAATCGCACGCAACACCCTCGGACACTGCCGCCTCAGAATCAATCGCACTTTCAGGATCATCTTCGACATCCTTATACAAAAGATCGTCTAAAGAAACGCCGTAGAGCTGAGCGAGCGCGATCAGATTATCCGTATCGGGCGAAGATTCTGAACGCTCCCACTTGGAAACTGCTTGTCTGCTCACACCAAGCTCGAGTGCAAGCGACTCTTGTGAAAAACCCGCTCGTTTGCGCCTATCGGCCAACCGCTTTGCCATATCGATGTTCATGCTATTCCTTCGTATTGATGCCCTTACCTACCAGAATAGAGTATTCGAGCAGGAAAATCCGCACCACCGATTCTAGTTTGCAATTCCGCAACTATAGGTTGCTCCCAAACTTAGATAAGAGTGATTCCAAATTGTCGACTCGTTCACCAATCTAAAACAAAATGCCAATTACCCTTTTCCCTCTGAAAAATAGAGGCAGGATAGAAGCAACCACTCATCACGTGAGGTAAAAGACGAATGTAACCACCACCCTGCGAACACGGACGTTTGTTCAAACTTGGCACGAAGGCATGCGATGACCACAGCTATCGAAAGCAAGCAAGATGCAACCAAGCAGTCTCAAAAAGAACAACTTGAGACGTTTTCTTGCATGCTCGATATCGGCGAGGCCATGCTTGCTGCCGGTGCCGACGTAGACACCGTTGAAGACATCCTAGTCAAGATGGGCAAAGCCTATGGCGCTTACAAGATGGATGTATTGGTGATCACCGAACTCATCATCGCCACCGCAACGATGCCAGGTCACAACGAACATACATTGAGCAGGCGCATCCTTAATGAAGGCAGTACGAACTTCGATCGACTCGAAGCACTTACCGATCTTTGCAAGTCATACTGTCAAAGCCCGATTCCTGCAGACGATCTACGCAAAAGCCTGCAGCGCATCAAAGGAAAGCCGTTCCCAAAGGTTTCGCTCTACTTGGGTGGCGCACTTGCAGCAGGTGGATTCGCCATCTTCTTCGGAGGATCGCTCATCGACGGGCTCGTTTCCGCTTTCTTCGCGCTGGGCATTTGCTTTTGCATCAAGCATTTTCAGAAGCTCACACCTAACGCAATGGTCTTCAACTTCCTCACGTCATTTATCTTCGGTATTCTTATCTGCTTGGCCTCGAAACCCATTCCTGCGATCAATATCGACATGGTCATCATTGGCGTGATCATGCTCCTCATTCCTGGCGTAGCGATGACCAATGCAACACGCGACATGCTCTCAGGGGCAACGATATCAGGCGTCATGCGCTTCATTGAGAGCCTCTTTCTCGCCACCTCGCTCGTGCTGGGATTCATGGGCGCACTTTGGCTGGCTAGTCTTTGCGGGGTGATCTAGATGGAGTGGAGCGAATTTCTCTTCAAGATAGCTATCACCTTCATCGCCGCGCTTGGCTTCGCCCTGTTCTACAACGTGCGAAAATGTCACGTCCTCTACGCAACCATCGGCGGCGTTATCACCTGGATCATCTACTACATTCTTCACAGCATGAATGCAGGCTTGCTTCCCTCATGCTTGATCGCTTCGATGTTCGCAGCAATTTATGCTGAGGTCCTCTCGCATATCTACAAAACGCCTACTGCGGTATTCTTCCTGATTTCCGTGATCCCGCTCGTTCCTGGTCGTGGTCTCTACTACACCATGTTCTACGCGGTGAGCACGAATTGGGAGCAGTGTGGGGCTTTTGCCCTTTCAACCTTCGAAAGTGCTGCGGGCATTGCGCTTGGCATCTGTGCGATCGGAGCGGTCGTGCAAACATGGATCGCATTCAAGAAACACGCCGAGAAGCTCGCGCGCAAGCAAGCGCAGAAGCTCAAACACCACAAGGCGAAAAAGGAATAAGAGCTATCACAAACGACCGTGCTTGCCGATCGGTCCTTGCACACCTGCGCGACGCTTTACTACAACTGCAGCACCTGCTGCCACTAATGCAATTACTACGAGCGCATATGGAATACAGTCGCCCATCTTTGCCAACAGCGATCCATCTCCATCATCATCCGGACCGTTCGGCCCATTTGGGCTATTAGGGTTGTTCGGATTGTTGGGATCGTCGGGATTATCTGGGTTATCTGGCTCTTTGGGTTTGTCCTGCGAATTAGTGAACGCCGCCTCGAGCACTGCATCCTTCTGCATCTTACCCTCGATCATGCCACCAATAGGCGAAACGAACAGACCATCCTGATTCGCGTCGGTCTCGACCACCTTGTAGGTGTACCCTTCAGGAATGCCCATCACTACCAGGTCTTCATCATGATGCAGCGGAATCTCGTCCCCACTGCCGATGAAGCCTACACGGTCTTTGCCATAGAAATAGTAGCGTTGCGTGTTCGGCAGTTCGGTACCATTCTGATCATAGATATGTAGGGTGAAATGGAAGAGGCGGTTGTATTGATCGGCACTCAGCGTATTGCCTTCTACCTTCTTGCTAATCGAAAGATCGCCCGCCGCGGGAGCGGTTTCGTTGCTATCGGTCACAATAACAGTGTTGATCAGGCTGAATAGACTGGTGATATCCATATCGCCCAGATCATCAGCGGCTGCATCCGAATGATCAGGGTCGTTCGGATCGTCGTGTGCATGCAGGTTCTGCTGGACACGAGTGCGTAAATAGCCCGAATCGGTCACGAAGAACGGCTGGATATTCTTGCCGCCATCCTCGTCTGAAAGACCATAGTCCACGACCGCGTTCAGCCCGTAGTGCAGATTCATCGAACGCGGAACCTTTGCCGAGCCCGTGTCGCTCAGGTAGACATCTTCCCAATCTTGTAGCCCGAAACTTCCCGACGGCTGCGACTGCGCGAACGACGTGATGTCGCGCAGCGTGATATTAACATCGCCTTCAGAGGCATACTGCACCATCGTTTGCGTGAGCTTACCAACGCCAGCCGATACGCTCACATTATCATCGGGCGTGCCTGCATCGGCATAGATCGAGTACACACCCACCTTCACCGGGATGACCGTGTCATTGATGTCACAGCCAGCAGGAGCACGCGTCTCCTTCAGGTAGTACGTCGCTGCCCCACCCTCGAAGGTCACGTTTGGCCAGGCCATATCTGCATATCCATCACTGGTCTCGGTATGGCTCTGACGCGGCTCGAAGATAAGCATGCCATCCGACCCATCAACGGTTGCCGTATAGCCGGCTGCCAAGCGATTTCGGTCGTTTCGCGCATCATCCTCAGAATTGAAGAGTGCGAATTCAGCACCATTCTTCGCCATGCCATTCTGGTCGATCTTCGTTACACGAAGCTGACGCTGCTCGTTCGGAACGTAAAGGACCGAACGGAAGTTGCGGATGAACTCAGAGATATCAAGGGCCGTGAACCCACGATCCTGGAAGCTATCTGGATAAGGGTCGATCTTCTGTACAAGCTCGTTGATGCTATCTCCTGGCTCGCCGTTATCCGCATCCACTGCGCCCATAGCCACCCGCCCGAGCGCATCGTAGCGTTCGGTGGTGCTCATAGCGCGAACCTCATCTTCAGAAACACCGAGCACCCGCGCGAGCGCATCGGGCTCGATCAGCGCGTAATACATTCTCATGTCACCATCGGGGTTGGTAAGAATGTAGCGGTCGGCGCGTCCGGGAAGATTCTGCAGCGTGCCTTCCAAGCGACTCGTCTCGTCGTTCCAATCAAGATGCCAGCCTTCGGTATGAGCGTTATCGAGGTGATGATCGGAACGATAATGTTCAGCGGACTGCATGAGCGCAGCGGTGAGCGTCGAAGTGCGATTGTCCTTGCGATACTGCGTGGTGTCAGCATTCAGATCGCCGATATGCACGGTCTGGAAGCCGACCAGGTTGCCGCCATAGAGCGGGAACCACGCGCGAGAGCTGTTATAGCTCGGCTGCTTCAACATCGGAACCGCCACCACTAAGCCATACTGTTGCGAATCGAGTGGCACGTTCGCCGAAGCTGCACCGCCCAGTTGGTCGTCGGGGATCTTGGTCACCGTCTCACCGTTTTCGCCGATCTGACCGTAGTAGACCGAACCGTTGTTGCCGGTAACGTAACTGTTGAAGCTTGCGTATGCGCCCGTTTGGTAGCGGTTGTTCACAATGAGCATGGTGTTCTGCGGATTGAAACGCAAGAGCAGATCAGACGGAACCGACTTGTATCCTGCGGGTGCTTTTGTCTCGCGCAAGATATAGAGCAAACCTTCGCTGCCACCATCATAACGGTCCGAGAAATTGAAGGGCTCTTCGTTGGCTGACCCCAACGTCTCCTTGCTCACGAACTTCGCTTCACCATTCTGGTCGGTTATCACATGTGTGAGCGGATCACCTTTGATGCTGACCTGGTCGAGTGTAACATCCTGTGCATTCTGCGTATTCGTACCATCGGGAACATTCACTTCATAGAGATCGAACTCGGCTCCTGCTAATGGACTGCCATTCTGGTCAACCTTCTTGATCTGTTGATAGAGTGCCGGCTGCAGGTTGAACCTCAATGCCAACGACGAATCGTAGTTGCCTCGTTCCATATAGAACATCTTGAGCGTATGGGAAGTTGAAGATGCAAACGTCTCACCCATAAAGCCAATACTGCGCCCATCAGGTCCGTCAACGTTTGCTCGTCCCGTGCGCATTTCAAGCTCGCCCTGCCATTCACCCAGCACAAAATTCTCTGGGCTATTGGGTTCACTCGTATTGTTCTTGACATAGGTGACATCGCGACGAATATAGGGATCGTCTATTTGTCCTGTAGAGTATTCGAACATTCTGCGAATCGTGGTCTTCATCGTCGCATTAGCTTCAGGGTCATCTGGGATACCGCCGCTCGCGTACGAGGGGCCAAGATAGATCATGCCTGTGCTGAAATCGATCGTGCCAAAGAGCTCTGAATGCACGCCACCAAGATCGATAGCGAGCGCATCATCCAGATAGACCCAAACATCGTCATCACCAGCAAATTCAAAGGTCATATTGTTCGATCCCACTTTGCCATCAATTGGTTGACGAAAGTTGGTCTCAACTGTCATGCCCATGTAATGATCCAGACCATTATTGTCGGCGTTTGCGTTCAGATTGCTCACAAGCTTGCCGTCAGAAGCACCATCGAAAACCTGTTGCGCAGTATTGAAAGGAAAGAATCCACCTCGTCCTTCACCCTCTGCAATCGCAACACTCGATGCATCTGTACGAATAACTGCTGGAGAGTTATAAAGCGTAAAATGACCAGCACTCTCCTGGCCATCTACCGTAGTAGGATCGTTCACGAACTGCGCAAAATTCTGACGCATGTTGTAGTAGTAGTAGCCTGCGTCATCCATTTGAAAGAGCCCCGTCACGTTCTCATACGAGGTCTTTCCTTCTGCACTAGAATCAGGATCAAAAAGGTACTGAAGTGAACGCTGCTCTTCGCTGAGCGCGGGTTGTTCTTGAGGATTAGTATTGCCGGGCGCAACTAGCCATGCCGCATTAGTGTAATCGCTTGGATTATTCACTAAATACTGAATGCCACGTGAAATATTCTTCGCTCCCAAAGTAGTGGGAAATACTGGTTGACCTTCGTTCTATGCATTCGTCACACCAACCTGCGTTGCGTTTGAATAAGCCGATGGATTACCATTGTAACCTGCTGTTATGCTGGTGTCGTTAGCTGTACCCTTGTCGCTCAGAACTGGATAGCCGTTCGACAGTGCCCCTGTAGTCATAAACTGCATACCGGGATACTGATAGGCAAATAAGCCACGGGCAGCTCCTGCACCAAAGTTCCAATAACCCATGCCAACTGTTTGCGAATCGCCAAATGCAAGAAGGTGCCCGCGATTAATGTTAGGTTTTCCATTCGGATTGCCGAAGATATTTTGATAGCGTTGGGCAATGGTAGCACCAGTCCATTCCCATGATTTGTAGCGATCGTCAGCTGCTGTTCCCCAGCCATTTGAGTAATTGAAGAGATTAACCTTTGTGTTAGCTGGATCAATCGATGAAACAACATAAGGTTCTAGGTCGAAACCAGCGGGAAGGCTCTGAGCTGAAATTGAAGCCTCATTTGCTCCGTTAGCATTTTGCTCAGCCTGAATTGCCGGATCGAGACCAATGCCGTTATATTCATACTTGTTGAAGGTGGACTCATCGAGGGTGATATCCGCATCGGTTATGAAGTGCGAATCTGTATTTGATCCATTTGGCAGTCCACTGTCAATCCCATTATTACTCCCAGCGTCACTGCCATTAGAACTGTTACCAGAATCCTCGCCTTCAATATTATTGATTTGGTCAGTTGCGCCATCGCCCTGTTCAAGATCAGTACTAGAAACCGATTCTGAACCTTGATTCGGTTCGTCAGCAAAAGAGAGCGTGGGTATGCCTGCGGCAGGAAGAGATAGAGCTACCGCCATGATCGTGGCAATGAAACAGGTAAGGAATTTATTCGCTGCCTGCTTGGTGTGTTTGAGCTGTGAGTGCGTAAGCAGTCGTTTCATGGGTTTCCTTATTCGATTGTGAAATGCGAATCGCTGCACTGAGACAAGCGGGAACGCTTCCCCCTAATTAAGACAAGTTTAGTACTAGTTTTTGGCCTTGACTAGCCTTAATCCATATATGGCGACCTGGGAACATAGAATCTAACCATAAACACAAGAACCGCATGCTTATCATGCGGTTCTTGATCTCTTTTTGCCTAGCAAATAGGACTTGCTTTAGCGACTGTAATAAGGCTGCAATAACCCACCTAAATTAGGAAGCATCCTTACCAGCACGCTTCTTCGCAACCATGAGCGCGATAACTGAGATGAGTGCGATTACCACGAGCACGCCAAGCACCCAGGACAAAACATTAGCAACGCTGAAACCCTCGGCATTCTCGGTGCTGATGCCCGCCAAAGGATTTCCTTCATCGTCGATATCAATCAACTCTGCTGGCTCATCTGATCCAGCAGCCTGATTTTCAGCAGCATCGCCTTCTGCCCCATCTGCACCCTCATCACCTGCACCTGCAGTTCCAGTAACTCCTTCAATAGTGCTGCCTTCAGGTGCTACCGAGTACACAAAGTTAAAGACATTAGCTTCAGTGTTGCCCGATAGCGTACCAGTGATATTCCAGGCGTTTGGCTGATAGCCCTCGATATACTGATAAGCTACTACTGGCTTATCACCGATGTTGCCCTTGAAGGTTTGACTAGGCGCAAGCTGATTGCCTGCCTCATCGACATAATTCACCGTATATTCGGTCTGATCCTTCTTTAAACCATAGGCAACTACGTACTGCGTATCCTCCTTCACAATGAATGAAGGAGCGTCAACAGAAGAGTCATCATGACCCACCTGACGCACACCCTTCACATAGTATCTGTCGTCAGGACAAACGATATCAAAATCTGAAACATCGATCGTAGCTTGGTCACCATAGTCATAGGTATCGACAGTGACTGCATCTTTACCGTTGATAGAGCCATTACCCGCATACAGCGTTACCGTGTATTTATAAGATTCTGCCGCTTGCGCCTCATCAGCTATAGTAGCCTGCACCCCAAAATAAATCGCCAATGCAAACAGCACAGCACAAACGCATCCGAAAGCTTTGATTGTAGAGCGCTTCGCGCCTTCGACCACCATACGCATCATTGAGCATCACGTCCTTTATGGAGCTTTCGCAAGGAAACGAGCGAGAAGGCAATACAAGCGACCGCTGCAATAATGCCGACCGCATAGATTGCGAACATGAAAGGATCATTCGTTTTCGTGAGCGTACCGCCCTCAACTGCGGTTCCACTATCCTCAACCGCGAAGGCAACGTTCAATGTACCCAGCGTGTTCATGTAGGCATTGCCTTGAGTCTCGCCATCGAGCGACATCTCGATCTTCACATTGCCGGTCGCATCCGAATCGATCGTGCCCAAGAAAAACCACTTGCCCGTTGCACCATCGATCTCTTTGAAACCATTCGCCCCATCGCCGCCAACCGTGTCAGAACTATAGATGATCCTGCCATCAAAAATGAGCTTGTATGTGTAAGCGCCATTCGATGCGCTCGAAGCTTCCTCGAGCGTCTTGACCGCATCCGCGGTCATGTACCAGTCGGTCGCATCGGAATACTTGTTGTTCAGAGTCACCGACATGGTGAAACTGTCGCCTGGCTGCAAATTTGCGAGCTTCTCATCAATAGCAGCCCGATCGTAATCTGAGACCATCTGTTTATCGGCATTGTAAGTGACCGACCAGCCAACGTTTTCGGTCTGCGCTTCAGCACTGCCCGCAAAGCCGAGTATGCACGCAAGCGCAAGAGCGCAGCCCGCAACAAAGGCCCCTAAGGGTTTGAGAGCATGTTGCATCTTAGTCATTAGTCCACCTCGTTAATGCCGAGCTTGTGCATATCAACGCCCCAAGCGCTCTTGATCGCATCGGCTGCATTGTGCGTCTGTACCGAAGCAACTTCCACATCGATTGCAAACTTGTGGTTGTCGTAATCGTAGTAAGTAGTCACGTAGTAGACATCTCCATGCTGCCCTTTATCGACCTTATCGACCTTAGCAGCACCAAGGATATCAGGATTGATGCGAAGGGTTGTTGCAAAGGTAAGCGAATCACCCACTGCCAATGGGTTCTTACTGTAGAAGACTGTCTGCTCTTTATTCATATCAGCCTTCGAAAGCACTGTACCTGTCGCAGTGACCCAGCCGCTATCAGACCAACCGAGCTCGATCAGCTTGGGCAGAAGATCGGTCGCCTTGTTCCCATCTTCATCGACCCAGTAACGATTGACCGAAACACGCACATATTCGGGTTCTTCACCCACGTTCTTGACCGCCAGATTCTCATCGTAGCGATAGCCCACCGCGAATTCTTTGTCTTTTGGAATCAAATCCGTAAGCAAAGTATCCTCACCCGAGCGCTCCTGCCCATTCTCGGTCAGCGCAACATCAAGACTGGTAAGTTGGATATTCGCTTCGTAGACGTTTGAGCGCTTATCAAGCGCTGCTTGCGCCGTACCCGCCATCGCGACCGCTAAGATGATCGCTGTTGCAAGCAAGGCAACAACGGGAGCCATGATCTTCTTCTTGCTTTTCTCTGCTTTCATTCAGGCTACCTCCTTACTTGCATCTTATTTCCAGGCATAGCCATAGGGCTTGTTATTGTCATCGTAAGCAACTGGGCTGGTCTGACCAACTACGATAACGTCGAAATTAGGCCAATGCTCTTCAGGGGTTCCGCTCACCTCGATTGTAAGCTCTCCGCTCGTTTCATCAGGACGAATGACGGGCGTATAAGTATAGAGCGTTCCGCCGGTGACCTTCTCCGATTTCCAAACCGTCGCATCTTTCATCGTTGCACTAACTTTCCACCCATCCATCGCATCAGAAACGAAGACGCGCGCCATGATATCAGAGCTACCCGTATTCTTGATCGAAACGACCTTGTCGAGCAGGCTACTGTTCGGATCTTCATGCTTCTCAGTGATCTCCGCACTGTAATTCAGATCGACTTCTTGAGCACCCGATGCACGCTGAACATCAGTGAAGTAGGCATAGGCGGGAGCCGCGAACGCCAATGCAAGGATCGCAATCAATCCTATGGTGATGATTCGTTTTCGTACCCTTGTCATATCGTCCCTCGCTTAGTCTGGTCGATGTTGCCTTAGCTTCATTGCTGTCCTGGCCTTGCTGTTGTCTTGACCGCAACGCTGTTTGGTCCTAGCAGGTCCTTCTCAAATACTAATCGCGCTCTGTCCAGCCGAATCCCGTATCAGTATGATCGGTATAGTGGTTCACAAAGCCCTGGTTAGGATAATTAGTACCCGTTCCCTTGTTCTGGAAGTTGAACGTAATAGAATTCTTTAGCTTGTTGTTTTCGCCCACAGGCGTATCACGACTACTGGTCCATTCTATGGTCTTTACCATACGAGAATCACCATCGCATTCATAACCACAGCCTGGATACTCAATCTCGGTAACGACATACTGTCCTTCTGGAAGCCCTTCAAGCGTTGTAGAGTTGCTACTAGTACCGCCGCCAACATCAACCTTGATGCCGATCGTCCGCTTTTTGTAGACCACATCATCACTCGTTGCGGTGTTGACATCGCAACCCAAGCGATAGCCGACCACCGTGAACTGAACTGTATACTGAGCAGCAACTACATTACCCTGCTCGTCAAGCACCGTATAGAGTGGGCCACTGATGAATTCTTTGTTAATCTCCAGGTCACCATAATAGGTTGCAACATAATTACCCATAGCAGTGATGGCCGCCTTGATATTCTTCTTAGCCTGTTCTTTTTCATCGAGTTCTTCATCACTCTCTTCCGAAGCCACTGAAATACCCGTTGCGTTCGAAACAGCTGCCTGGCCTTCCCCTTCCAGAACCGCACCCAACTTCTCAGCAGGATTCAGCACATCAGAAGATACAGGCTTCTTGGCCGGAGCAGAGCTATCTGACTTATTGGAAGAGCCTTCAGCCTTACTCGAAGAATCGCTTGTGCCTGATTCGCCCTTCGGAGCATCAGCCTTTTCGGCTTTAGCGTCCGTTGAGGTGTCGACCGACACGATACTGATCGATCCACTTGCATCTTCGCTTGGCTCTGCCAGCGCAGGCATAGCTGAAAGGCCGATCGCCAATGCGACCGCAACCACACAGGCTAGCAAACGATATTTTATGTTTTGTTGAGCCTTTGCATTTTTCTGTCTTTCCATTGGAGCCATCCTCTTAACTGTGCTCTAACAACGAAATCAGTTGCTATCCTTCTGACCTGTACTTATAGTGAAATCATAGCGAAGTCATAGTAAACACTGATATTTTAACATTTTTCCAGGCTCTTTTCAATTGTATGAAAAGGCGCTATACGCTTCTGACTTTAGATCTTTAATCTCGCATTATCATGCTGTTCAGATTTCTTTCTCCCTGAACATCGATTACTTCATAAGCTCGGCGAATCGGCTATTTCGGGCTATAATTGACTGACTATATCTCTCGACCGAAACGGCAGGTCACTATCAATGGCTCAAATCATCGCTCCTTCACTTAGAGAACACCGCGAAAGCAAATCGAATAAGCTCGCCAAAGGATCACTGAGCGCACTGGTTGTCGTATTATTTGCAAGCTTCATCGTCCTTAGCATGATGGGTGGAGGCACGATTGCGTTCCTTTCGCTGATTGGCATCGCAATCTGCATAACCTGCCTATTCCGTCGCGAAGTGCACATCGATTGGTGGATCTTCATTCCGCTTGCGGTCTACCTGATCATGAACCTCATTTCGTCATGGACCACGCACGAGAATATCATGCGCGGCTATGGTTGCCTACACTTGATCTTCCTCACCCTTTACGCAGCATCCTGCAGCTTGAAGACGAATGAGGCGAATCTGCTGCGCTGCCTATGCGTCTTGTGGGCAGGTATTGCAGCGGTGGTGAGCGTTGTTGCGTTTACTTACCAGGCTTTCTTTGTGAGTCCAACCCGCCTGGAATTTGTGATCGGATCGCCAAACGGGCTTGGCATCTTCCTGGTCCTGAGCTGGTTCGCCTTGCAAAGTTGTCGCATGACTGAAGAACGCGGCAAGATCTTCACAATAGTTGAGCGCTTCGAGCCGTTTATCCTGGTCGCGCTCGCGATGACGCTCTCGATGGGAAGCGTTGCAGCTCTTGTCGTTGGATTGATCGTCTTGTTCGTGTCGCAAGGACGCAGCACAAGCTGGAAGCAATCCGCGCATTTCATGGTAGCTCTTGTAGGAAAAGTCGTACTTTGCCTGGCAATCGGCTTCTTGATGTATATGGCCGCCGAGCGCGCAGACGCGCCAATTCTCTGCGTAGCGATCTTGGCATATCTCGTTTTCATGGTGATACTTTGGAAGCGATTTGGGGAGTTCCTTGAGCGGAGTTTCAAAGTCGCCCTCACTATCTCGATTCTTGGCCTTCTCTGTATCCCCTTTGCCCTCTTCATGCGTCCAAGTGTGCTGTTCACGTTCAGCGAGCGCCTTGCTATGATGGCAAATGGTCTAGGATACCTATTCGTCGACCCAATTACGGGCGTTGGTGCAATGCAATGGAAAACGCTCAACCTACAAGATGCCGATCCGTTCTTCAACACAAATCATATTCACAACGTCTTCATTCATGTGGGAGTCGAATTCGGTCTTATCGCCATGATCTCGCTCATCGCTATTGCTGTTCGCGTATTCATAAAACGCTATCGTGAGGCACAGCATGGCGAAGATGCAGCATTTCTCTTTCATCTACTCACCGACACCGGTTTCTATTACGTTGGTATTGTTAGCACCTTCATTCTGACTGCTGGAGGATCGACCACGCCTACAAAGAAATTGTCTGCAATAGGGACAAAGCTCTTGTTCGGTACGCTCTGCTTGCTGCACTTTGCAATACTGTGGATATACCTCGGATCGTTCTAACGTGCGTTCGGGAACATCACGTGTCAAGCGCGGTACTCGATACACGACCGTATGAGCATACTATCCAGTAATCAGACTGTTCAGCTTTTTAGAAAAGAGACTCACCATGAGCAGTGACCGAATCAAAGACCAAGACGGAAAAGACAAAACCGCTACGACCAATCAGGCAATAAAGAGCAGCAAGGCTTCCCAGATTGCAATATGGCTACTGCTTGGCGGCGCTATTGTAATTGCAGCGCTGGTTTTTGCCTCTTGGTTCTTCGGCGGCGAAAGGATCCCTGACTATGTGGGGTATCCACTAGAGGGCGAACAAAAGGAAGCGGTGATCGAACAGAACAGCCCCCTCACTGATTATGTTTATCTGACCGCGAATGCCGATTTTCCGCGCAGCAAACCTATCTCCAAGATCACGATCCACCATATGGCAGGCAATTCAGGACTCAGGAGCGTCGGTGATCGCTTTGCTCGACGCGATGCGCAAGCCTCTGCAAATTATGGGATCGATTCTGAAGGCAATGTGGCACTTTTTGTCGAAGAAACAAACAGAGCATGGACCAGCAAGAACCGTGATAATGATGAGGAATCTATCACTATCGAAGTAGCAAACGACGAGGTTGGCGGGAATTGGCATGTAAGCGATGAAGCATTCGATAAGTTAGTCGAACTTTGTGTTGATATCTGCGAACGCAACGGCATCGAAGAGATCAACTATACTGGCGATACGACCGGCAATCTTACCTACCATGGCATGTTCGACAAGAGCACTGCCTGCCCAGGTCCTTATATGAAAAGCCGCATGGACGATCTCGCTAATGCGATCAACGCCGAACTCGAACGTGGATAGCATCTACTCGACCAACATTTGGCGCGTCTCAGGATATGGCAACACCGAAACGAAGATACCCGATCTTGGAAAAGCGACGTCATTATCTTGATGTACTAAGGATCGTGGCAATCTGCGCGATCGTGCTGTTGCACGTTGCTGGTTCCTATTGGTATCAGCTTAGCGTTTACACCTCGGAATGGCAGGCGATCAATCTCTACGATTGCATCACGCGTTGGGGCGTACCAGTATTCGTCATGATCAGTGGAGCACTCTTCCTTGACCCGGCACGCGAACAACCCATCAAAAAACTTTGGACCAGGAACATACCAAAGCTCGTTCGTCTGATCTTGTTTTGGGGTCTCCTCTATGCACTTGTTTATGACCTGCCTAACATATGGACCGGAGAAAGCGTTGCCGGTTTCATCCATGACATACTGTTCGGCACACCACATCTGTGGTTCTTATTCATGCTGTTAGGACTCTATATTGCTGTGCCGATCCTACGTTGCATTACAGCAAATGAACAGGTTATGCGCTACTTCCTTGTCTTCGCCTTTGTAATGAATTTTATAGTACCGCTTGCTACGGGAGCAGGGACTATCCCTGGGGCACAAGAGTTCTTCAGCGCATTCATGATCCAACTGCCACTAGGCTATACCTTCTATTTTGTTCTTGGCTACTATCTTGCCTCGCATGATACTTCACGCACGATGCGCTGGACGATCTATGTCCTAGCAATCCTCACGCTCACAGGAGCGGTCTTGTGCAGCTCATGGGTATCTCTTGAACAAGGATCCGCCAACGCTCTCGTAATCCGCAACCACTTCCCCTTCATGTTCGCTGCAGCCGCGGTATTTATTTTGGTAAAGCAATGCTTCACTCGACGCTGGGGCGATCTTGTGCAAACTTACGAAACTGAACCTGAAACAGCACTTGCCAATCTGCCCAAGGATCATACGCACCTCGAAACCATCCGTGAGCTTTCAGCATGCACCTTAGGGGTCTACGTCGTCCACATCTTCGTTTTACGTGCTTTGATTGCAATGGGCTTCAGTGCAGTAAGCTTTGACCCGATCATCGCCGCACCCGTTATGGCGCTTGTCACCATAGTGATTTCGTTCGGGATTGCATATGTCTTGAAGAAAATCCCGTTCTTCGGAAAGTATTTCGTTTAACAAGCAGGGAGCTTACACCTCTTTGCGCGTAAGCGGATAGCCCTGGCGATCGAGCTCAGCCACCACGGTCTCCACCAAAAACGGCAATCGCTCATACACCTTCGGGGTGAGACCCTCTACCAACTCTGCGGGCGACATGTTCTCGATCTGCATGCCGTAGCAGATGCCATCGCATGAATAACCGAGCAGTTGCGCCGCATCGAAGAGGTCGACGAGCTTGAGTTCGTGAAGTGAAGCCATCGCATCTTGTGTGCGCGCGATGTCTTCGGGCTTATAGCGAAACACCGTGCCTGGTTCACTGTCCGTTCCATCAACCGCATCGACCGTGATGATGAAGTCGTATTCGTCCACTTTGTTCAGTAGCTTCATGGTCATGCAGCCCAGATCGTAAAGATCGACCCCTTCAGGGATCTCATAGTGCTCGACCAGTTCATCGTAGACTGCAGGGCCGATGCCATCGTCGAGCATCAAACGATTCCCCACACAAAAGACAGCGATCTTCATAGCGCGCTCCCTTTCTTGCCTTACGCCACTGGCATGCCAGGACGAATGAACAGGTTATAGTAGGTGGCACCGAAGATCATCAGAGCGGCCAGGATACCCATAGCGATCGCCCAAACGCGCTGGCGCTTGATATACCACTCTTTGGTGCGCCCGAGCGAGATGGCACGCTCGCAGGCATACCCCTGAGAAACGCGGGCGAACACGATGGTGACCGCCGCAAGCAGAACAGCAACGATGATCGAAAAGACCACCGAAAGCGGAGAGGGGTCCGTGAAGGATGCATAGAAGAGGTTATCGGCGAAGAGCCACAACGGGTAATACAAGATCGTGATCCAAATGCCGTTTGCTGGTCCCCAGATCGGCGGCATGAAGAGTGCGCCAAGGTTGATAGGAGGCAGGCCCTTCATCAGCTCTTTGCGGTACTTCTGTTCCTGTTCGTCGCTCTTTTTCATGGCAGCCCTTCTTAAAGCCAGTGTTGTCTTTCATTATACGAAGGACCCCGCGCGCTTCAGGCAGCGCATAGTGCTAGTGGCTTCCTTCTTCGGGAAGCACCCCCTCGTCACTCTCCCCTCGTCTCGTTACTGAAAAAAAGAAAGGACCCGACGAATCGAGTCCTTCCTGATGACCGTATTTCGTTCAGTAGGCTGAACGGTTCGGTTCGCGCACAACGTGCGCTGCGCCAGAGCGCATGCGATTAGTGATCGCCTACGCTGTGGTCTTCGCCAACGATGCAGTGACGCTCGGGGTCGTAGACCAGACCGCCGTGCTCTTTGCCCGCCAGCATGTTCTTCGCGTTCGCCGTGCCTTCGATGAAGACCAGGTAGATGTGGATCATCGAGAAGCAGATGAAGACGAACATCATGAAGTAATGGATGATGCGCATTGACATCATGCCACCCACTGCTGCCGTACCTGCAGCGAAGAAGCTCCAGGAAGCGGTGGGGATCCAGAGGCAGAATCCGGTATAACCCATAACGAGGATCAGGACGCAAACAGCCAGATAAGAGAGCTTTTGCGGAACGCCCAGCTTAGCTGACAGCGGGTGATCCTTCTTGATGAACAGGTAATACTTGATCCAAGCACCGAGCTGATGCCTGTTGTCCGCCTGCGGAAGGTAGGTCTTGTAGTCGCGAACCATGTTACGCGTACCGCCCGTAGGAGCAGAGTGGAACATGAATGCGAAGATGATACGCAGGATGCAGTTGACAACCAAGAGCATACCGCAGAAAACATGCACGCCACGCGCGACACCGGTAAGACCCGCCCAGAACGGGAAGTGGATCAGAAAGCCGGTGAAGATAAGGAGCGCCATGCACACGAGGTTGACCCAGTGAGTTACCTTCATGGGCAGCGGATGTGCCTGCTTATAGTGTGCGAGATGTGCCATTTATCTCACCCCCCAAGGGCTGGTAACGGTTTCGAAGTGCTTGCCCGTAGCAGGCTCAGACACATGAACTGCGCAAGCAGTACAGGGGTCGAAGCTGTGGACGGTACGAAGCGCATTGATAGGTGCATCAACGTTGTTGACCGGCGTGCCGATAAGAGCCTGCTCCATCGGACCACGAACGCCCTCAGCATTGCGCGGAGCGATATTCCAAGTAGTAGGAATGATGATCTGATAACCAGTGATGCGACCATTGTCGACATGCTCGTCATGATAGAGAGCGCCACGCGGTGCTTCCCACATGCCGCAGCCATAGCCCGTAAGGTGCTCAGGTGCGCGGAAGTACTCGCTGTCGCCACCCTTGAGTGCTTCGATGAGTTCGTCGACCCAATCGACCATAAGGTGAGCGATGTAGGAGCATTCAACCTGACGTGCAGCAACACGACCGAGCGTGGACTGGAGCTGCGGAAGCGTGAGGTTGAGGTCTGCCATGAGCTTGTCGAGGTTGTTGACGATGTAAGCATTCTTCTCGCCGCCACGCAGATAAGCTGCGAGAACACGGGAGAACGGACCTGCCTCCATGCATTCACCATTGTAGCTTGGGCCCTTAGACCAGGTGTAACGATCGTTGACCGTACCGATCATGTGACCGTTTTCCTCGTGCTCGGTACCGGCAACATAGTACTCGGTGTAGAGCGGATCAGTGACGCCTTCCTTCGGGTTGAGGTCGGAATCGCCCACATACCAGGAGTGACCAACATATTCCTTGATCAGCGAAGGATCAGGATCTTCGAGGCGAAGGCCATCGTTGGTGTAGACAACACCAGAAGGCATGTAGCGATCTGCCATCTCGAAGTTCTCACGCTGGAAAACGCCCCAAGCAACATAGCGACCGCAGCCACGACCGAAGCCGAGAGCCTCGGGGTAAGCGCTTGCGATGATCTTGGTGTCGGGGAGCATGGTGGAGTCGACCCAATCGCGAATCTCGCGCGTGATGGAATAGAGCTCGTCGAGCTTCTCTTCCGTGGGGACGAATGCCGTACCACCAGGAACGAGCGTCATGATATGAGGCATCTTGCCACCGATGAGACCGCAGATCTCAGATGCTTTAGCCTGCATGTTCAGAGCTTCGAGGTAATGAGCGGTGCAGATGAGGTCTGCTTCAGGATCGAGCTTGTAAGCCTCAGGAGCCTGGCCATCCAAGAACCAACCACCGCTGAAGATGGAGAGCTGACCGTTGTTCGCGAACTTGGTGAGCGTGCCCATCAGGGTCTTGAGGTCGGTGCTGCAAGAAGTGCCTGCAGCCTCCATGAGGTCGTAAGCCTTGCCCACGTTTGCATTGAGCGCATTGAGCGGGTTGACATAGTCGAGTGCAGCGAGCGTGTAGAGCCACAGGATATGGCTGTGCAGGAACTGACCGCCCTCAACCAGGTTACGGATGATACGAGCCTGGTTCGGAATGACGATGCCATAAGCAGCTTCACCTGCGAGCGATGAAGCGTGAGTGTGTGAAACCGGGCAAACACCGCAGATGCGCTGAACGATCTGAGCAGCATCCTCAGGAGTACGATCCTGAACGACGAGCTCCATGCCACGGAAACAACCACCTGAGACCCAAGCATCAGTTACAACGCCGTTGTCGACTTCCATTTCAACACGAAGGTGACCTTCGATACGAGTAATAGGATCGATGATTGAACGAGTCATTATTAGTTGCCTCCCTTCGAATTGTCATCGAGGGTGTAGATGCCAATGGATTCATTCGGATGCTTCATATCCCACTCGCGTTCTTTCTCGAACGGAGCACCACCATCGGTACGACCAGCCTTCTTCATGCCGAAGCCATGGACAACGAGAGCAGCAGCAAGGATGCCCGTGATGGTCCAAGCGATAGCTTCAGGCTGGAACACAGCGCCGCCGATGCGCAGATCGCGGAAGCGTGCACGGAACGGCGTGTTGGTCTCGACCCAGTTCTCGCCTGGGTTGTTCGGGTTAGCTACGCAGCAGCCGATGCAAGGACCGCCGGACTCGACGCACCAGGAACGACGACGGTTCCAACGCACGATACCGCAGTTCGCCTTGGTCTGAGGACCACGGCAACCCATGGGATACAGGCAGTAGCCCATTGCCTCTTCAGGAGTGCCGAATGCATAAACGAATTCGCCATTCTCGAAGTGACCGCGACGCTGGCAGTTGTCATGGACGGTCTGATTGAAGATGACCTTCGGCTTGTTCTCGTTCGTGAGTTCAGGCAGCTGACCAACGAGCAGAACATCGACGAGGACCGACGTAGCCCATTCAGGGTTAGCCGGGCAACCGGGAACGTTAACGACCGGAGTGTCGATGCCGCGCTTCTTGAGATACTGCTGAACGCCGAGTGCGTTCGAAGGATTCGGATAGGCTGCCATCCAGCCACCATTTACTGCGCAGGATCCGAGGGCAACAACAGCGTTAGCGCTTTCAGCAGCGTGAGCCAAGATGTCGGTACCGACTTCGTTGGCGACGCGCAGAGCTTGGCCGTCCCATCCCTCCAAAACTGCACCTTCGTAAATGAGGATGTAGTTGCCTGCTTCGATCGTTTGCTCTTTAGCTTCTTCCATGGACCAGCCTGCAGCAGCAGAAAGGGTTTCGCAGTAGTTCAGCGAGATCATCTGCAAGACGATGTAAGCCGGATCAGGGGAATCACCTTGAGCGAAAGACTCAGTACAACCGGTGCAGGATGCGCCCTCGATCCAGATGACTGGATAGAGCTTGCCTGATTCAGCACCAATGACCGAGTTCTCGATCGCAGCCGCAATACGAGGAGCAGCGAGTTCGGTAAGACCTGCCGCAACCGCGAGAGAGCCGCAGAGTTTCATGAAGCTACGACGAGAAACGCCACGCGCTTCAAGTTTAGCCAGAAACTCCGGTGAGGTAGCCTCTGTTACCATGTGCACACCTCCTTAAGGGTGTCTTCTTCCAGTAAAACTTCTGGCAAGTATTGTAGGTTGACTACTAATTAAGGAATGACGCGCGGGCATGAAAAACGCTTGTTATTCTGGCAAGTGGTAAGAAAGTGTTACCGCCGTTGTCTCAAATAACACAATCCATAGAAAGAACGTAATCAACACAAGCCCTTCAAAAGTTCTGCACCATTTTGCGGGCGAGCGGCACTTGCGTAATCGAACGACAGCGATTCGATTACAATAACTCAACAAGCTTTTGAAGTATTTATGAGCGAATGGAGAGCGAACACGCCATGGCTGAACCGATCAAGATCGCATTCTTAGGCCCCGCTGGCACCTACAGCGACGAAGCAACACACACCTTCATGGACAAGCTCGGTTTTACCGACGTCGAGAAGATCGAGTGCGTATCTTTTACGGAAGTGTTCGACAATGTGGAGCGCGGGCGTTGCGATTACGGCGTTGTTGCCACCGAGAACTCCCTTGAAGGGCCCGTTACCGCGTGCCTCGATAATTTCGCGACCCATAATAATGTGACGATCCTGGCTGAAACGGTGCTCGATATTCACCACAGCCTGGTGCTGCATCCCGATGCGAGCATCGATGAGGTCACTACGATCGTTTCGCACCCTCAGGGGCTCGGACAATGCAGGCGCTACATCGCTGAATATCTGCCTGGGCGCAACACGAGCTCGGCTTCATCCACGGCTTCTGGCGTGCGCAAGGTAATGGAAGATAAGACGCTTGCGAGCATCGCCAACAAATTCGCTGCCGACCTGTATGGCGCGAAGGTGTATGCAGAGAGCATCGAGGATCACTTCGGCAACCAGACCTCGTTCGCGCTGATCGCGCGCACGGGCATGCCGGAAGTATTTCCTGAGATGGACCGTAAGACCTCCATCCTGCTTTCCTTGCAACAAGATAAGCAAGGCTCGCTTCTGATGATCCTCTCGGAGTTCGCATATGCCAACATCAACCTCACGAAGATCCAATCTCGTCCCACCAAACAAGGGTTGGGCGATTACATGTTCTTCATCGATTTCGAAGGATCCGACCAGGATGTCGACGTGCAGACGGCGCTCAATTGCCTGCGTCTGAAGCTGCGCGAAGTGAAGGTGCTCGGCTCCTACCCCATCATCTAAAGCATCAACCCCAAAAGATCACAAACTACCCGGTCGTTCGACACCTTTCGATTATGGATGGAGGGTGTTGGTGGTTTCGTTGAAGGTGAAGAAGCCTTCGCTGGAGAGATCAGTGATGAGGGACTGAAAGAGGTCTTCGGTGATTGCGGAACGTCCTTTTTCCTGTTCGAATTCATCGAGCGCACGTTTGGCTTCTGCAGTTGAAATGCCAGGAGTACTGAGCACGATGCGAACGAGCTCAGCGCGCTTTTGGCGCTTGGACCCTTCGAAGGCAGGCTGCTTGGAATGATGTTTCGAACGCCGCGAGGGGTTGGGCATGATCGATTTCAGGTATGCCCCATAATCGAGCAAGGCATAATACCATCCGCGCGGGTCCTCTTTGCTGCAAGTCTCCAGCACGAGCGGCTCGAGCGTCTTATCGCTCACCCCTTCTTCATGAGGAAACAGCTCGTGCAAGAATACGGTGCGGACGTTCGTCTCAAGATAGAGCGCTGGCTTCTGATAAGCGAACGCCATCACGCCGCCTGCCGTAGCAGGACCGATACCCGGCAGCTTCAAAAGATCATCATAGGTTCGGGGCAGCTCCCCTTCGAATCGAAGTGCACACTCTTCAGCAGTTCGCTTGAGCGCCAGCGCGCGTCGGTTGTATCCAAGCCCTTGCCAATGTTCGAGCACTAACGAAGTATCAGCAGAAGCGAGCGCATCGAGCGTAGGGAACGTCTTGAGGAATCGCGGCCAATACTTCTCCACGCGCGATACTTGCGTCTGCTGGAGCATGATCTCGGAAACGAGCACGGCATAGGTATCGCCGATATAGCGCCAAGCAAAATCGCGATGATGCTTCTTCCCTTCGCTCCACACCTTGCGAACGAAAGCATTAAGATCAAAGGTATCTTTTCTGGGAGCTTCCACGAGCAAAGCAGAGGCTAGTACTTCGATTCAAGGATGCGGCTCACCTCAGGATGGCTCGCGCCCTTCTCGAAGAGATCGGCAAGCGTGATCGAAGAGAAGAGTTGCGCCACGAGCACATCAGCAGCGCACCAAACCGCATTGAATTCACATCCTGATGAACGATTGCAGTAATCACAATCGACCGAACAAGGCGACATGCCGATCGGCCCCTGCAGCGCCTCGATCACTTCCTGAAGGGTGACTTCATGCGGGTCGCAATCGAGCGTAAGACCACCGCGCACACCGCGGATCGTCTTCAAAAAGCCCGCCTTCACCAGGTCGTGCTGGATGCTGCGTGCGAACGAATACGGCACGTCTTCCTTTTCCGCCACATCGGCGATCGAGATATAGGAATCCCCGCACTCGTAAGCCGAGCGCAAGATCCTACAAGCGTAATCGCAACGGCGGGTGATATCCATCAGTCTTCTTTCAGTAGATCGTCGATGTTATCCATTGAACGATGGAATCGCTTCATGATGGTCTCTTCGATGGCCTTATACTCTGGCGAATCAAGCTCATGGAAATTGGAAAGACGCATGTACACATCGTCGGTCCGCACTGCGCAGAAGCAATCCTTCGCCACACTGCGACGATAGGCATCTTCAACTGACTCGGTAACGACCGCATACAACTCGAAGCGAGACATACCCTTGGAGAACGGAACGAGCTTAGAAACATCAAGCCCGCGCATGGAAGGATGCTCCGCCTGCGCGTGACGCCAGATGTCCTTGCGCTCTTCGTCGTTAGGATAGTCGAGTTCGACCAAGCGGTAGAGCCCGAGCATCGGGCCAAAGAACGTATCGAGCGCATCGAGATTCGACGCAGAAACGAGCACGGTCACTTCGGGGTTCTCGATCGCTTGCTGGATGAACGCCATCGCCTCGCGTGCACCACGCGAAAGCTGCATCTGAAGGAAATCGGAGATATCACCCGACCCGAAGTCCATCCAAGGCAGATCCCATAGGTCAAGATCCTCCAAGATGAGCGCTGTGGGGCCTTCGAAGCCGAAGCGATTGAGCGAAGTCGAATCGGTGATCGCATCAGGCGAAGCCATGACGCAAAGCACTGACTGGCCTTGTATGTTCTGGTCCATGCGCATGCGAACAGCAGGAATGCCAAGCTCCCCCACTGTTGCCACCATGAAGTAGTTCGCATCTTCACGCGCGGCACCCGAGAAAACGAGCGTGCCAAGCTGCGGCATACGCGAAACACCATGACGGAAGTTGAGCATCTTCACAAATTCCTTGAACTGCGGATCGCGCATCCTGCCAACGCCAAGACGCTTCATCTCTTCGGTAGCACGCGAGAAGCCATGGATCGTAGAATAGTCGAAGCGTATCTCGGGCGCTTTTTTCTTCTTCTTTTTCTTGCCAGAAAGATCGATATGCGCGATCTTCGCACCCTTGAGGTTCGGCAGAGGGAACGCAGGCAGCTCGAGCGGCTCTTCGTCCGCTTCAGCTGTAGGGTTCGCTTCCTTCTGTTCGGGTTCGATCGGCTCAGCCTTCACCTCTTCAGCGCGATCGGATGTTTCCGCTGTTGGCGCAGCATCGCTCTCATCTGAAGCGCTATCGCTCTTGGAAGAGAGATCCAAGAACGAGAAGGGTGAAGGAACGTTGTCGTCTTCATAACGATAGAGCAGATCGGGCGGCAGATTGAACAGATCGTCGTTGATCATCTCAGCCATGTCTTCGATGGCTTCGCGCGAGAAGCCGAATTCTTCCAGGCGATCGAGCGCAACGTCTTGCAGCTGATCGGCCTTGCGCGAAAGCTCCTCGGCCGAAACGAAGGGCTTGAGCTTCTCGAAGATATATTCGGCAAGCGAGTGTTGGCGTGCATCGACGGCAAGATCCCATGCTGCACGCATGCCGTTCACGCTCTCTTCGCTCGGAACGATGTTCTCGAGGATAGATTGCTCGAAGGCTGCCAGGTACAAGTGGATACCGAGTATGCGATCGCCTGATTCGACCGCATACTGCGCGCGCGAAAGGTAGTCATGCGAATCGCTGAAACTATGATCATGAGATGGGATGTTACCGAAGTTGGAATCTTCGTTCATCTTCAATCACTTTCCTTATGAGCAAAGCGGCGAGGGACACTGCCGCATTCAAGCATTAAAAACACCAAATGATGGATACTCAATGCTACTAAACGGGTAACATTTATTCAATTCTCTCTACGATTATTACAAGAAACGAGCAAATCGAGCGCGTAAGGGGAAACCGTTGCCAAGCCATTTCCCGGCCGAAGCCAAACGTTTTCATCGAGCGCCGACTAGCGTCAATGAGCGCCGAACGCTGACCATCACCGATCGAACGTCGACTAACGCCAATCGAGCACCTGCCAGCCTTCCTTTTCGGCATGGTGCTGAAGAGTCGGTCCCGGCGTGACCGCGGCAGGGTGCTCAGAAGCAGCGAGCAACGGAGCATCTGAATAGTGATCGCCATAGGCATAGGCGAGCTTCCAGCTATCCTTCCCATAGATCTGATCAGCGTGCTCTTTGATCTGGCGGAGTTTTTCAGCGCCTTCAACGGGCTTGCCCTTCACTTCGCGCGTATAGCAGCCGTGCTCATCGAGCTTCATGTCGGTGGCAACGTGATGATCGTAAGGAATATCACGCTTGGCACGCACGATGATGGGATCGAACGTGGCAGAGACGATCCAGATATCACGCCCAGCAGCGATGTGCTCGCGCATGACTTGAAGCGCCTTGGGGCGAATGCGCGGCACGATCCATTCATCGTAGAACTTGTACATCTCCGCATCAGCTTCTTCTTCGGGCATGCCATCGAACGACGAGAACACCAAACTGCGCACCCATGCCTCGTTTTGCGGAAGATGCAGTTTGTACGCGATACCCCAGGTAAGGATGCGCAGAAGAACCGAAGTGCGCACCTGCCCTTTCTTCAGGAGATAGCGAACGAGCAGCACGGGGGAATTACCACTGATACACGTGCCATCGAAATCGAACACCGCTATCTCACGCGGAGCATCAGGTGAAGGCACAGCTCGATCATGGTCGCGCTCGGCCTTCAGCTGCGCAGCATCATCTACTGCCGAAGAAGGCTTCTGCGCCTCAAGCTCTGCTTCAGAGATGACCAAGCGAGCATTTTCGGATGACTTGCCCTTGATGAAGACAGCGACCCCTTCAGGCTTCGCTTCAATATGTTCTTCATTGTTCGCCATACGCGTTGTCTAATCGTCCTCATCGATGCAATCAACAAATTGCGAGTTGTGGAGTTCGGCATAGAAGCCGTTCTGCGCGAGCAGCTCCTCGTGCGTGCCCTTCTCCACGATATTCCCCTCGCGAATAACAAGAATTATATCTGCTTGCCTGATCGTACTCAAACGATGAGCGATAACGAAGCTCGTTCGTCCTTCGAGCGACTCGCGCATCGCTTTCTGCACGAGCACTTCGGTGTGCGTATCGATCGAAGAGGTTGCCTCGTCGAGCACGATGATCGAAGGATTCGAGAGCATCGCGCGCGCAATAGTGAGCAGCTGGCGTTGACCTTGCGAGAGGTTCGTTCCGTCTTCCTTGATGATCGTGTCATAGCCATCGGGCAGAAGCTCGATGAAATGATCGGCCTGCGCGAGCTTGGCGGCCAGGCGGATGTACTTCTCCTCCGGGTCTTTCGCCCCGTAGGCGATGTTCTCGCGGATCGTGCCCGAGAAGAGCCATGCATCTTGAAGCACCATGCCGAAGTTGCTGCGCACATCGCTACGCGTATCGAGCGCGGTGTTCACACCATCGATCGTGATCGTGCCCGCATCGATATCGTAGAAGCGCATGAGCAGATTCACAAGCGTGGTCTTGCCCGCACCGGTCGGTCCCACGATCGCAACCATCTGTCCCGGTTCGACCTCAAGCGAGAAATCCTTGATGACCGGCTTTTGCGCATCGTAGCCGAAGCGCACGTGATCGAACTTGACCGCACCCTTGCAAGGCTTGGCGATCTGCGTGATGGTGGAAGGATCAGGCTCGCTCATCTCTTCTGCGTCAAGCACCTCGAAGACGCGCTCGGATGCGGCAAGCGTGGCCTGGATGGTGTTGGCGATCGAAGCGATCTGCGTGATGGGCATCGTGAACTGACGCATGTACTGCACGAACGCCTGGATCTCGCCGACCGTGGCGATCCCGCCAGTGATGTAGAGCACGGCGCCGATGATGCAGACGAGCACGTAGCCCAAGTTGCCAATGAAGCCCATAACGGGACGGATCACGCCGGCAAGGAATTGCGCTTTCCATGCCTGCGCGAAGTATTCACCATTACGTGCGTTGAATTCATCGATAGCCGCATCTTCGCGCGTGAACGATTTCACTTCAGTATTGCCGCTGTACATCTCTTCAATGTGCGCGTTGAGCTTACCGAGCGCTTTTTGCTGACTCTTGAAGTAGCGCTGCGAACGCGTTGCGATACCCACCGTAGCCAGAAGCGAGAGCGGCAGCGTAGCGAACGCGACGAGCGCCAAGATCCATGAGATCGAGAACATGAAGATGACCACAGAAACAAGCGTGACCACTGCCGAGATGATCTGCACGAGCGTTTCTTGCAAGGTGGAAGAAATAAGGTCGACATCGTTGGTGACGCGCGAGAGGATCTCTCCCTTAGGGCGGCCATCGTAATAGGAAAGCGGCACGCGATCGAGTTTCTCCTTCATATCGCGGCGCAAGCCATAGATGACTTCCTGAGTGACCTTCGCCATGATGAATTGGCAGATGAACTGACAGATCGAATAGGCCACGTAGAGCAGCACGAGCGTGAGAAGGATGCGGTTGAACGCGATGAAATCGAGCCCCCCGGTACCTGCCATCACGCGTTCGAAGGCGCTGAACACTTCGGTGGTCGCTTGACCGAGCACGAGCGGAGAGACCGTATTGCACAGCGTTCCCGCCACTGTGAAGATGAATACGATCACCAGAAGCGGGATGAACGGCTTCAAGCGCGCAACAAGGCGACGCAGGGTCTTCGAAGCGTTCTTCGGCTTTTCCTTGCTCCCTGCACCGTGAGGGCCGTGCGGTCCGTGTGGCGGCATGCTATTCACCTCCCCTATCGTCTGCGGTGCTCGCATCTGCCTGAACTCCCGAGGAGAGCTCTTCTTCCGAGAGCTGAGAAAGTGCGAGCTCGCGATAGGCCGGACACGACAGGAAGAGTTCGGCATGCGTTCCGCACGCTTCGATGGCCCCTGTCTCGTTCAGCAGAATGATCTGATCGGCACCAAGCGCCACGTTCACTCGCTGAGTCACGGTAAGCACGCTTTGCCCCTCAAGGTGATCCTCGATTCCCGCGCGTACCCGCGCATCGGTCTTAAGGTCGAGTGCTGAGAAAGAATCGTCGAAGATGTAGAGATCGGCCTTGCGCAGAAGGCCACGCGCGATAGCGATGCGCTGACGCTGACCACCTGAAAGGTTGCCACCACCCTGCACAATCTCGAAATCAAGGCCACCTGCCTCTTGTGTGATGAATTCGGTAGCTTGCGCGATCTGCAGCACCTGCCACAGCGCTTCATCGCTTGCATCAGGATCGGCGAAGCGCAGATTATCCGCCACCGTGCCCGTGAACAGGAAGGATTTCTGTGGAGTGTAGGAAACGCGCGTGCGCAAGACGGAAAGCGGGATGTCCTTGATCGCAACGCCATCAAAATAGATCGTACCTGCGCTTGCGTCATACATGCGCATGATGAGGTTGATCAGACTCGATTTGCCCGAACCCGTCGGTCCGATAAGAGCGGTGATCGTATTGGGCGCGAGCTCGAAGGTAAGATCGCTCAAGGCATCCTTCTTCGATTCGGGGTAACGGAAGCTCACATGATCCATCTTGAGGATCGGGACACTGCGCTTCTGAGCGGGTTGCATCGTGGTTTCTTCAGGAATATCAGCTCCGAGCGTTCGCAGCGCACCATCTTCTGCGGTTTCTGGCAATGATGCCGGCACAGCGACATCTTCGATAGTCGATTCGGTTGAGAGCACGGCGTTGATGCGCTCAGTTGCCGCCAGTGTTCGTGGCAGGATGGCGAAGATCATCGAGATCATCATGAGCGACATGAGGATGAGCGTCACGTATTGCACGAGCGCCATGATCTCGCCCGCGGTGAGCGTGCCAACATTTATCTGCCCCGCACCGAAATAATAGAGCGCCACGATGGTTAGGTTCACGATGAACATGAGCAGCGGCATGACCGCGCCCATCAGACGACCGACCTTGATGTAGGTATCCGCCAAGTCGCGATTGACCTTGCCGAAGCGCTTGCGCTCAAAATCTTCCTTGTTGTATGCGCGAATCGCCCGGACGCCCTGCAGCTCTTCGCGCATAACGCGGTTCACCGCATCGATGCGGCTCTGGAGCGAACGCAGGAGCGGCATGCCGATCTTCAAGAAGAGCGCCACGATGATGATAATGACCGGGATCGCCACGAAGATGAGCAGCGCCATTTCGGCGTTCGTGAGAAACGCCATGACCACCGCACCGATGAACATGACCGGGGTCATGACCGCCATGGTAATGAGCATCTGCAGGAATCGTTCGACCTGCTGGACATCGTTGGTGTTACGCGTGATGAGCGTGGAGGCGCCGAAGGTCTCGAATTCCGCTAGAGAATAGCTCTGCACCTGCGAGAAGATGGCGGCGCGCACATCGCGACCGAACCCCATGGCTGCCCGCGCCGCACAGAGCGCCGCGATGACCACGCATACTACCGAACCGATCGCCCAAGCCAGCATCTCGAGGCCGCGCACGATCACGTAGTTCAAGTCTTTGTTGTAGATGCCCGTATCAACGATGCGCGCCATGATATCGGGCAGCTGAAGCTCGGCAACAACCTGCAAGAAGGTGAAGAGGATCGCAGCTATAACAAGCCCACCAAACGGCTTCAAGTATTTCTTGAACAGCTTGAACAACGAATTTCTCCCTAGATTGCAAATTTGGCCGTTGAAAGCTTCACAGAAGGCAGCTACAAAACCATGCTCTCTAGGGTACACCAAAAGCCGCAGCTATATTGAGACGAAGAGCCAATGGGGGCTCTTGTCACAAGAGCGTCATTTCGCATCTCGTTGCAGATGACAGAGGTGATGAACGCTGCTGCATTTTCCAAGCGCGTTCGGTACAATCCTAATAATGCAAGCGATATCCACACGCCACAAAAAGGGGTTACGATGTTCAGACCAATGCGCAGAAGCAAACAACAGCTTCCTCACGAAGAAGCGCTCGCAATACTGCGTGAAGGGACCACGGGCATCCTCGCTCTTTCCGGCGACGATGATTATCCGTACACGGTCCCGCTCAACTACCTCTTTGTTGAAGCCGATGAGCCTGAAGCGCTCGGAAAGGTCTATTTCCATTCCGCAAAAGCAGGTCACAAGATCGATGCGATCGAGTGCGATCCCAAAGCAAGCTTCTGCGTGATCGCAGACGACACGGTGCTTCCCGACAAATACTCCACCGCCTACAAAAGCGTTATCGCGTTCGGTACGGTTCGCCTCATTGAAGGAGATCTGGCTCATAAGGCGCTTTTCGATCTAGGCGACAAGTACAACCCTCATCACGAAGACCGTACGCTCGAAGAGGTCAATTCCGCCGAACATAAATGCGCCATGATCGAATTCACGATCGAGCACCTTACGGGCAAGGAATCGCATTCCTATCGCAAGCAGCGCGAGCAGCAAGAATAGCCCAATGTGCAGTGCGCACATCGTTCAGCCATAGTAAGTACGATATCCGAAATCATCGTACGAAAAAGCCTGCGCAATGAGTGTGCTACTATGGCAGCATGTCTTCCTCTGAAAGAAATACTGCAACCCCTTTTCCCGATTTTATGCAACTTGCCATCGATGAAGCCCGTCAAGGCATTGCCGCAGGTGATGGCGGCCCATTTGGATCTGTCATCGTAAAGAATGGGGAGATCGTGGGGCGAGGCCACAATCGCGTGATCGCAAAGAACGACCCTACCTGCCATGGAGAGATGGAAGCCATTCGCGCTGCCTGCCGCAATCTTAATACCTATGACTTAACCGGTTGTGAGCTTTACACTACGGCTGAACCCTGTCCAATGTGCTTGGGCGCGATTCTATGGTCTAACATCTCTGCTGTCTACTACGGCTGCACACGCCAAGATAGTGCCGCTATTGGGCTTCGTGACGAAGCCTTCTATCGCCAACTAAACAACGGGGAAACACCAACAAAGGTTCAAGAGCTCGACCGTTCTGCATGCCTTGAGCTGTTCAGCGATTATGCCGCTAAAGAAGCTCAACGCTACTGATTTCAATGCACAGGACGGCATCTCGAAATAGTTTCGAGCCTTACATCGAGAAGGAGATACTATGGGCGCATTCGCAGATCGTGTCTTTGCAGTGGTGAAACAGATTCCGCGCGGCAAGGTTGCAACCTATGGGCAAATCGCCCGCATTATCGGCGCACCTCGCGCTGCACGCTACGTCGGCTATGCCTTGCGTGCTAACCCCTCTCCTGGCACCGAACCCGGATCGATCCCCTGCCATCGTGTGGTGTTCAAGGATGGCCGCATGGCAACGGGCTTTGCATTCGGTGGTCCCGAGATCCAACAGCAGATGCTCGAAGAAGAAGGTGTGGGGTTCGACGAAGAAGGCAAAGTGGAAATGGAAAGCTTTCTTTGGAATGGCGTTCCCGCCGATGAATCAGGCTTGCCCATGGGACCTCCCAGCGATTTCGACTGGGAAGCAGAGCTTGCCGAAAGCTCACTTCACCACTGCGAAACCTGCAAGCACCCCCGCCCCGATTGCCAGAAGGGCATTTCAAATTAAAAAAGCCTCGGAATAATTCCAAGGCTTGCATTCAGACTGGCGGGATGTACGGGACTCGAACCCGCGACCTCTGGCGTGACAGGCCAGCGCTCTAACCAACTGAGCTAACACCCCGTGCTTTATCAGCGTTGATTATTATATCCATAAAAGGAGCCGAAACAAGCCACAAAAGCAAAATTTCCGCCCACAGGAGCAAACGGTCACAAACGCCTGCAATCTTAGCTTCCCTACCGCATATGCCGCCGAACAAAACGAACTGGTCTTACGATCATTGCGAGCACGCGCGCGGCACTTGCGCGAGAAACGCGCGTACGGTAGTTATCAAGCAAATCGCCGCAAAACATGCGGCGATTACGCGAGAAGCTTATGAGGACGAGATAAGGCTTCTACCGAGCGCGCTAGTTCTTCGCACCGCGATTGCGCCTGCGATAGTCCATCGCACCCTTGAGCGCGCTTTGCGCGACATCGCCCGCAACACCGACCGCCTTCGATGCAGCTCTGCGTGCGACCGGACCCGCCGCATCGCTCACTACCTGATAAGCACGTTGGTTGCGAATCTTCATCGCGGCATCGGAAGCTGCATTGCCTGCCTGCGAGAGCATGCCAGCAACGCCAGCGATGCTACCGCCCTGCTCGAAATACGTGAGCGCTGCTTCACCGATCGCGAGCGTGCCAAGATACCCCATGCCGCCCTTCACGAGCCAGCCGAGCGCAGGCACGAAGCCTGCAACCTTGCGCGCGATGCCACGGCACACGAGCGCGCCAGCGATAGTAGGAATGATCTCCTTGATACGATCCTTATCGAGCGGCTCGCCATACGCTGCCGCGATCTGAAGCACCATCTTGATCTGGTTGAGCGTCATAACGGGCAGATCGGCACCAGGAACGAATACGAGCACGCCAATGCCGGCATTCTGCGCAGCGGTGAGCTGAATCGCATCTTGTGCAAGCGGACGACGAACGAACGGATAGGCCAGCGAGAACGACAAGCGCTTCTCGCGATCGTGATCGATGATCCATGAACCGATCTTGTCGGCAAGTTTGCCCTTGATCTCTTCGTCGAGTGGCTGCCCTGCGGGAAGCGAGATAAGCGCATCGCTCGGAAGCGGACGACCCGCATCCTTCGCACTCTGGATGACCTGATTGCCGTGCTCGGCGATAACGAGCACCGGGATATCTGCTTGACGGATAGTTGCCGCGATCGCGCCAGTCTCCGAAGTCTGGCCTGCCGCCATGACCACCAGATCGGTGCCCTCCATAACGGAAATATCCTGCGAAGGATAATAACCCACGGTCAAGCGTGAATTCACCGAAGAGGAGCTGAAGCCCGAACGCACGAACACCTGAAACTCAGGAGAAGCAGTTTCGTCGAGCAGGACTTGAACGGAAACGACCGTCTTACGCGCACGCTCGATATCGAGCGCTTCGGTGATCAGTGATTTGATATCGATCGATTTGAAATCGAACATGCTTTTCCCCCTCCTGGCAGCGCGCTGGTTATTGCGGTGCCTTTTCGCTGTGCGCCCAAATGGAATTGATGAGCCCCAACATTACAAAGTTTACCAGCATGAAAGATGAACCGTAACTAATAAATGGTAACGGAATGCCCGTGATGGGCATAAGCCCCACGTCCATGCCGATGTTCTCAAGGATCTGGAATACCCACATACCCACGATGCACACGACGATGATCGTGCCGAAAAGATCGGGGGCATTGCGCGCAACGCGAATGCTCGTCACGATAAGCCCGAGATAGAGCGCCAGCAGAAGAAGCGCACCCACGAAACCGAACTCTTCAGCGAGCACGCAGAATACGAAGTCGGTCGGTGCTTCTGGCAAGAAGCCGAGCGAAGACTGTGTTGCTTGCATGAAGCCTTTGCCGAAGAAGCCACCCGAGCCGATAGCGATCTTCGCCTGCTGCAAGTTATATCCATCGCCAGAAAGGTCGTAGCTCGAGTCCATGAATACGAGCAAGCGACTGCGCTGGTAATCCTTAAGCAGCACATCGCTGCCGAAGAGCCCATCGAGAATCGGGTCGAGCATGAACACGCCCACTACCAGCGCCGCAAGAATGGCAGCAGTCGCCACCAAGAAGCGCCAATTAGCCCCGCCGATGATGAGCGCGAATGCAGCGATGCAGAGATACACCAAACCCGTTCCCATGTCGGGCTGCGTCATAACGCAAATGAACGGGATAGCCAAGATGCCGAGCGCCTTAAGGTATTCGCGCAAGTCATCGAGGCGCCCACCGTAGCGCGACATGATGCTTGCCGCTAAAAGCACCACTGTGATCTTTGCGAACTCACCAGGCTGCATACTGAAACCGCCAATGCGGATCCATGAATTCGCGCCGTTCACTTCTCTTCCGATGAAGGGCAAGTGGGGCGAGAGCAGCAAGATAACGTTAATCACCACGAAGAAGGTCGTGAAACCTGAAAGCGCACGGTAATCGAAGCGACTCACGAGCACGAAGAGCACGATGCCGATGACCACGCCCACCACTTGGGTGGTGAAATTGAAGTCGGAATCGGCAGAGGTAGCCGAGAATTGCACGATAAGTCCGTAGACAACGAGCGCTACAAAACAGGCAACAAAGGGCAAATTGAAGTACTTGAACCGATGCGACTTGAAGGTCTTAGCTAACTCTGGGTCGCGCGGTTGCACGGAATTGATCTCAACCATTTCACTCATTCGATTCACCCCCTGCCTGCTGCGTCTTACCTGGTGTGCCTACTGAGATCTTCTCGTAGTCGATGGTAACACCGTTGGAATAGTCGATCGCCGCCTTCATCACGCGCGCGGCCACCGGCGATGCCACCGCACCACCCGAACCGCCTTCTTCGATACAGAGTGCAAGCGCGAAGCGCGGATCTTCATAAGGGGCATAACAAGCAAACCACGCAAAGTCCTGCTTGCCTGCAACTTCAGCCGTACCGGTCTTAGCTGCAAAGGTGAAATCGTAGCGCGAGAAGTCGTTTGAGACATCGCGATTCTCCGTCGCAACACCACGCAGAGCATCGCGTACGATCTGATAGTTCGCTTCGCTCACATCAGGAGTAGCGTTTTCGACCACAGGTGCCTCGACCACCACATCGCCAGCAGAATTGCGCACCTCTTTCAGCAGGTGCGGCTGCAAGAGCTTACCCGTTGCCACTGCTGCATAGCCGCGTGCGACCTGCAGGGGCGTGACAAGCACGTAGCCCTGGCCGATAGCCATGTTCGAGATATCACCAGGAAGCCACTGCGCTTCGGTAGGAACATCGCGGAAGTAGTCCGACTTCCATTCAGGCGTGGGAATACGTCCCTGCGCTTCACCTGCCAGATCGATATTCGTGAGCGCCGAATAGCCGAATTCCTTGATGAAGTCCTGCATGGCCTCATCGCCGATCGCATTGCGCGCATTGTAGAAGTCGCGTGCGATTTCATAGAAGACAACGTCGCAAGAAACCACGATGCCTTCACGGAACGTAAGCCAACCATGGCCACTGTGCTCCCAACATTTCTGCGGGTACTCTTCACCGAACCCCGTCCAGGTACCCGTGCAGTTCCACGCCTTGGTCGCATCGGCGAACCCGTAGGTAAGGCCAGCGAGGCCCGTGAACGCCTTGAAGCACGAAGCTGCAGGATATGTGCCCGCGATCGCACGGTTCATGAGCGGATAGTGAGATTCTTCGGTTTGATAAGCATCCCACATATCTTGCGAGATGCCACCAATGAAGTGTTCAGGCTCATAGGACGGATAGTTCGCCATAGCGAGCACGCCACCCGTCTTCACATCGATGCACACGAGCGATGCCGCGGTTCCTGTTCCACCCTGCACGAGCTCGCGCAACGCTGTATCAGCGACATATTGAACCGGAGCGGCGATCGTAAGATAGATGTCGTTGCCCTTGGCAGGATCGGATTCGCTCACAACCTGCTGGATCTCGCCGGAAGCATCGGTGATGAACGTGCGCTGACCGTGGTCGCCAGCAAGCACGTCGTCATAAGACTGCTCAATACCCGCCTTGCCGACCGCATCGCCCATCTCGATATCGCGTCCTTCAGCAACATTCTCCAGATCTTCTTTCGAAGAAGCGCCTGTGTAACCGAGCACATGAGCAGCAAGGGCGCCGTAGGGGTAGATGCGATCGGAACGAATTTGGGTGGATACGCCCGGAAAGGCATCGCGGTGTTCATTGATGTAGGCCACGTCGCGCAAACGCACGTCCTTTGCGACCACACGCTGCGATTGCGCACCAGTGGAGGCATCGAGGATGCGCGCGCGCACCACATCGTAAGGAATGCCCAACAGTGCCGACAGACGCAAGATAACATTCGTGTTGTTCGCAACATCAGCATCGGCAAGCACGGTCTGCACCTGGCGATTCGTTACCAGCGGCACGCCATCGCGATCATAGATCACTCCACGCGGCGCAGGAGTGCGCACGGTAGTGTAGAGATTCGATTCAGCTTCGCGCTGGTAGCTTGCCGAACTCACCACCTGCAAGCCGAAAAGCTTCACAGCAAGCGCGCTGAAAGCAGCCGCAACGATGATCCCGACCGCAAGGAAACGATTGCGCTGAGCATTAGCTGCACCCGATGAGGTAGTGCCCGTCGCAGAATAGGAAGTGTTGCCGATGCTTGCGCCATCGACCTTTGGAGCTTGCGCTGAAATACCCACTGAAGAAATGGAGCGCACGCCCATCTTGTTGCGCATGCGCACATGCGAAGTGGACGAACGCCAGCGGAAGAACACCACGAGCGCAATAGCGATAAAAACGAGCGATATGACAACGACAACGATAGTGGCGAGCATAGCACGTACCCCTTAGCGGAAACGTTGTTTTTTATCCACCGTCCACGCTTCATTGCCCGACGAAACATCAGGGAATTTGCGCGCCACCAAATAGAGAAGAACACACAGAATAAGGTTGAAAATCGTTGCCGGAAGAGCGCGCGCTGCGATCAGATCGAAGAACGCCGCCGGGTACCCCAGAACGAGCTGCACGATAACGACGATCATCTCGTAGAACAAAAGCGATACCGCACACGAGACGAGCACCATGGCAATGCTCGATTTGTCGAGCACCTCGAACACACGCGAGAGCGCGAACGAGATGATGAGCAGCAGTAGCGGCGTGAGCCCGAAGGGAACCTGGGTGAACAGGTCCGATATGATACCCATCACGAAGGCATAGACATAGGTGGTGTCTTCGGGACGCACGATCGAAAGCACGATCACGAAGGCAACGATGAAACTCGGAACGACTGAATAGATGGCGATAACGGGTGCAACCACGATCTGCAGCAAGACAACCACAGCCGCAGAGACGAGAGGAACGAGCTTTTCGCGCATGAGCTACTCCCCTCCTTCTTGGTTCGGTTCAGACGATCCGCCCGAAGATTGACCGCTACCCTGCTGACCGCCATTATCCCCACTTGCTGCCCTGCGACTCGTAAGCGTTTGGGGATCGACAGCACGCACGATCGCTTCATTATCGGCAGCATTGGCATCACCCATGCTGATAACGACGAGCGCTTCAGAGATGTTGTTGAACGACGCATTCGGCGTGACCACGATCGTACGCGACGCACTGCCGGGACGCTGCTCGATCTTGGTGATCATGCCCACTACCAGACCACGGTAATAGCCGCCACCAAGGCCGGAAGTAATGACAACATCGCCCTCTTTGAGCTCAACATTGTCATCAATACCTTCAAGGTAGAGCGTTCCTTCAACCGAGCCACGCAAGATGCCTTCAGCGCGGGACGATTGCACAAGCACCGAAACACCGCTTTGAGGGTCGGTGAGCAAACGAACATCGCACGTAACGGGCGTGGTCGAGATCACCTGACCGATAACACCCGTGGCACCCATGACCGGCATGCCGTTCTTGATGCCTGATGCGCTACCCGCATCGAGCGTGATGGAGCGATTATAGGAATCGGTAGAATAGCCGACCACACGCGCAGCGATGGAGGTGAAGCCATAGGCATCGGCAAGCCCGATGAGTGATTCCAAGCGTGCTGCTTCTTGGCGGTATTCCTCAAGTTCAACGACCATCTGCGAGAGACGAGCGTTGTTCTCTTTAAGCTGGTTGTAGGATGCATCGGATGCAGTGAGGTCTTCGACCGACATCGACCCGGAAACCGCAAGCGACCCCACCGTGGTACCGACCGCCGTGAGCGGCGTCACCAAAGAAGAGGTGGCGTTTTGCAGCGTATGGATCGGGCCTTCCTCGCTTTCACGAGCATAGGCAACGAAGAGAATAAGGGAGACCACAAGGAGAACGATCAGGAGTGTTCTTCCTCCTAGATGGCCACCGAACTGCACTGGATTGTTCTTGATCTTCAGGGCCATGTGCTAGATGAGCTCCTATTTCGAACGCATCAATATCTGTTTGAGTGCGGCGGGTGTTTCGAGAACCTTCAAGCAGCCGGTTACCACGTTGGTAAGGGCGGTTTCGCTCGTCCAGACCGGAATCTCGAGCTTGTTGGTGAGATAACGGTCGAGACCCGAGAGCAATCCGCCACCACCGGTGAGCAGAATGCCATTGGAGATGATGTCCGATGCCAAGTCGGGGTTGGTCTTCTTGAAGGTCTCCTTGATGTGAACGACCATCTCGTCGATGGGTTCCTGGAGCGCCTCGCGCACATCTTCGGATTGGATCGTGACCTCTTTGGGCTGTTCAGTGAGTACATCCTGACCAGAGATGATCATGTCGCGCTCGCGCCCATCTTCGAACGGAAGGATGGAACCGATCTTGATCTTGATGACCTCTGCCGTACGCTCACCGATCTTGATGCCCAAGAGATCGCGCAGATGCATAGCGATAGCTTCATCGAGGCGATTGCCTGCCAGACGAAGCGAAGAGGACGTAACGATGCCGCCGAGCGAAATAACTGCCACTTCGGTGGTGCCACCGCCGATATCGACGACCATCGAACCCGTGGGTTCGGTAACGGGCAAATCGGCACCCATCGCAGCAGCCATGGGCTCTTCGATGAGGTATGCCTGACGTGCACCTGCCTGGATGGTGGCCTCGAACACCGCGCGCTTCTCGACCGACGTTGCACCGCAAGGGATGCATACGACGATGCGCGGCTTGGGCTGCCAAGGATAGCGGCGCGGAGCCGCCTTGTTGATGAACGCCGAGATCATAGCCTCGGTGATGTCGTAGTCGGAAACCACGCCATCATGGAGAGGATGTTCAGCAGAGAAGGTATCGGGAGTGTGGTTGATCATGTTCTTCGCTTCATGACCAACAGCCAGAACGCGATGCGTGCTGCGCTCGATGGCCACAACGGAAGGCTCGTTGATCACGACCCCTTGCCCGCTTATGCCAACAAGCGTATTTGCAGTTCCGAGGTCGATCGCCATATCGTATGACGATGACGACGAAGCGCTCTGGATAAAATCAAAAAAGGACATGCGTGTTCCTCACGGTCTTTATCGTGCAGCTTTCGATTCTATCATAGGCACCGCGTACGCAAAAGGACACGGTGCATGAGTGGAGCTTAATGAACGCTACAGGAAAGGCACGGGTCGTAGGCACGGACAAGCTTAGCGATCTCGGAGCGGATATAGCCTTCGTCGAGGCCTGCTTCAACGAGCACTTCGACCAGGTGGCGCGTATCAGCTTCAAGCGAAGCGAGGTTCTGGGACGTTGGCGTGATGATAGAAGCGTGCAGAACGCGGCCTTCATCGTCGAATTCGAGCTTGTGGAAGACCACACCGCGCGGCGCTTCGCTCATACCCACGCCGGTGCCAGCACGCACTTCGAAGGGAACCGGCTTCGAATCGCCCTCCCCTTTCGCCAGTTCACGGCAAATCCCCGCGCAGCGGATGAGCGCATCTAAGATCTCGATAGCTTGCGCCAGATTGTTCTTCATAGGGTTCTTCTCTTCAGGACGAAGACCCGCCTTTGCGGAAGCGAACTTGGCCTCTTGCGAAAGATGATCCCACGAAGCGTTCAAGCGAGAGAGCGCCGAGGTGAAGACGGGCTTGCCCGTTGCTTTCACGCGTGTGAAGAGCGCACCGGAATGCGGTACTTCATATTCTTCAAGGTACGACTCGAAATCATGCGCATCGAAGCGAACATGCTCATCGATGAGCTCGAGCGTGTTCGAAGACTGCACCGGGTAGTAATCGTCTTCGACCATGGCCAAAAGATCAGAAGCGGTATGGATCTCGGTGATGCGGAACGAAGAGAACAGATCGACCGTTGCTTTCGCGAACGGGATCGCTGCTTCGAGCCGATCGGCGAGCTCAAGGTATTCCTGCGCGCTGATCTCATGCGTGAAACCGCCCACCACTGCCGTGATAGGATGGATCGAGCGCCCGCCCACGAGCGTGCAAAGATCGTTGCCGAGCTTCTTCAAATCGAGCGCCTGGTTGAACAGTTCAGGGTCTGATTGCGCAAGCGGGAATACGCTTTCTTCGCCCACGAAATCGGGCACCACGAACACGAAGAGATGAGAAGCGTGATTCTGCAGGTAGGAGCCATACACGAGCAACTCGCGCAGCATCTTCGTGCGCGGTGAGACTTCGATACCGAACGCATCCTCGACCGCTTTAAGGTCGGTCACGCAATGGCTCGGCGAACAGATGCCGCAGATGCGCGAAGAGATATAGGAGCAATCCTTGTAACTCTGCCCGCGCACCATGCTCTCGAACAGGCGCGCTGGCTCGACGATGTTCATCTCAACGGTCTTCACCACGTCGTCTTCGATGACCACATGCACATTGCCATGGCCCTCGACGCGCGCGACATGATCGATATTAAGCTGGGAGCGTGTCATGTGATTCCTTGTCTTCTGCGGCAATGAGCGGATTGGTTTGGTTGAAGATCGTAAGCTTGCGATCGAACTCTTCAGGGGAAAGCCCGAAACGCTCGACCGCCTTGCGTGCTGATGCGAGGTTGGCCTTTGGTGAAAGACCGCGGCATCCCATGCATGGCCTACCCAAGCTCGGACAGCGCGCCATGCAGCCGCCGTTGGTCACCATGCCCAGGCAGATCTCGCCACGCGGATAGAAGCACAGGTTCTCCTGGCGCTTGCATTCGGCGCACATCGTCGTGGAGCGGCGATGACGGTTCGACCCATGCAATGCCGCGCTGAGCACTTGCGCGAACTCGTAGAAATCGATCGGGCAAGAGAGCACCGCGTAATCGACATCGATGACATCCTTCACCGCACGCGGTTCGATCACGGTGCCGCACGCCTCGGGAAGCGTGTCGTAGACTTCCCCGATGCGTCCCTCGAAGCCTTGCGCTGCCATGCCGGGAATACCAGCGGTATGCGCGCATGCTCCGATCGTGATGACGATCTCCGCCTTTTCACGCAGCTGTTTTACCTGGCGAACAGCCTCTTCAGTGGTTACCGCGCCCTCAATGATCGCGATATCGAACTCTTCTGGCATCGGCTCGCTCGAGGCAAGCTGC
>UMFU01011397.1_pt1 | contig 43996 bp, 29 predicted proteins | sample 1965091 | NCBI WGS metagenome assembly UMFU01 (sample SAMEA4836054, study PRJEB28245) | human gut metagenome | biome: gut microbiome; material: fecal sample | place: Denmark | collected 2008
ATGTCGTGTCATGAGAGGATAAAAGAGTTGCGGAAATGAGGGTGACATAAAAAACTAATAATTGCGTAATTTTTTCATCACTTTTGTTTTCAGCAAAAGTAATAATTTAACAATAAAGCATAAGAGATTTATTACAACAATGAATCTACAAAAAATCTACAAGCACCTGAAATATTTAATATTCAACAACTTACAAGTCTTTATGCTATTCTTTTATGCTTAGGAGAAATTCATCCAAGTCCTTTGGCGAGCCATCTTGTCCAAGAATCTTCTGAGTCATACGGCGACGCATAGCCGAAACATTCTTTAGCGAAATTCCAGTCATATTGCTCATTTCTGAAGGTTTAAAATGCAGGCGCACAAGCATGCACAAATCATATTCTTCTGTACGAAGAATACTACGGCTGTTGAGCTTTGCATAAAATCCGGGAATGGCTAAAAAAACAGAAGGATTCTTGCACCACATATATCATAAGGAAGATGCCCTGAATATAAAGGTTTGTGCATCTTCCTTATTTTACTCTGCGTATTTAAAGAGAATTTTACAAACAAACAACAATACATACTATCGACGTATCCGCATTATACGGACTTAGAATAACCATACGGCCTACAATTTGCATCCCTTGTCTATTATTCTAAATATATATTTGTACGTATGCCGTCAGCATCCCTCTCAAAAATCAGGCGGTTGCTCCTTAACGTCTTACCGTCTATGGTGACTTCCATATACTCGCCGGAAGCCTTCCTCTGATATGAGATAAGGTTTGTGTCGTCTATATCTTCGCTATATTCGCTCTCACCCTCGCTGGCAAAATAAGACGAACGCTCTACAGGACCTTTAGGGGTTTCCCACATTATATTCACATCATCGTCAAACCATAATGCCCCGTCTATTTTTCTTTTTATCTTTACAGACATGCCGTCATGCGTAAGACCTGTATAACGGATATACGGTTTCTTGTCATATACTACCGTAAAAGGTACAACACCAAGGCACACCCAGCCTACATTTACTGAAAGTTCAAAGTAGCCACGGGCTATGAAGTTCTCTGTGTCAAACTCTTTGAAATAATTTTTCCATATACTGATATGTTCGTCTATCTTGCCCGGTGAGACTATATTTACATATTCACCGCTATGGTCTCCCACCAATCTAAAATTCAGCTCAAATCCAGATTCCGAAAGATAGTCAGGAACAGAGAGATTGCCAGACAGATTGACTTTAAGCGCGCCATCTACGACAGGCTCGTTGACAACCACAAAATTATCCATCACGATCTCGCCTCCATAAAAAATCTTCAAATTGTCAGGACCGTCTTTTTCAAAGCGCACAAGATGAGGCGGTATGTATTCGCCGCGCTCCACCTTATCCTTTTCCTGCTCTGACACCATGAAAGCACGGACATAATAGGCTTTGCTCTCCATATTCTCCGGAACATCCACCCAAACATAACCGTCCTCTGGCTCCGCCGGCACCAGGTTAGTCTTATATTCGCAGTTGCCCAACGCCACATCAGGCGAGCTGCCGAAAACCAGACCGCAGTATACTTTGTTATCCATCTCCTCTCCATAACGGCCTGAGCCATAGCCGCGGTTGAACGTTTTATTGTTTACAGGATCTAATGCTATTCCTATTTTATTGCTGTATGTTGTACGCTCATGTTTATAATGCAGCAACAGGCCTTTGCCGAAAAGGTCGTCACGCAAGTCTTGGTTCCACGCTTCGTAATAATATACAACTTCACAGAAGTTTTTGATGTCCGCGTCATCGTCAGGCGCAGAAGATGTGTTATATTCGCCTCTATCAACGGCTGCAAACAAGTCGTTGATGTTCGTCTTTACAGGCATGGGCAGCAAAGACACTGTCTTATAAACGGCTTTAAGGTTTTCGGTCATTTTCTCAAAAGGATTTCCCGAAGTTGGTTCTTGCACATTGAAGTCGAAAGACTCATGCATCCAAGAATCTCCTAAATAAGAGATGTTCAGAGTGTTGTCACGAACAAAGAAATAATACCACACAGAGTTGATGCACGCTTCTCTGACACGGCATTTGTCGTCAAAGACAAATACGGCATCATAACTGTCCATGTCGGTCATCTGCATGACATACCCTCCGTTGACAATATCTGGAGAGCACTGCATCCGCAAGTCATTGTCCAAGGCTACAGCCCATTTCCAACCTTGACGGACCATCTCTTCGTCATCAACTTCAACAACCACAGGACCTTGTTCCTCTTCGCTGTCAGTACAGCCTGACAGAACGTTCATAACCAATAGTACGATTGGCAGAATGTAATAGATTTTCTTCATAGTTTTTGTTTTGTCACAGTTTTCATTCTCATTATACACTTATGCTGTCTGAAACAGCTGACATCATTCTCAACACCAAATTTACGAATTTTATCCTCCAGTTCTACACTCCAGGCAAATATCTCTGCTAAATGTATGTTTAGCTTGGAGTTTTTGCAAAAATATACAAAAATTAATAAATAGACAAACAATTAAAGGGGATTTATTTATTAAAAACAAATGACAGACAAAAACATCTCCGAAAATTGTAAGCAAAACATCAGAAAATAATTACACTTACAAAACGCCGACATCACAAAAGAGAAATACATTAAGCAAAAGCAAGTCGTTTGCTTTCGGACTGAAACCAATAGAGTTACGATGCAAAAGTGGCCGAGTTTTGATACGAAAGTGGGCCGTTTACGATACGCAAACAGCCCACTTATTTTATGTCTTTCAGCATGCTGTCAACAGCAATGCATTATTGACGCAGACGGAGACAGACACGCTGAAAGGTCTATTGATGTCACCAAACGTTCCATCTTACTCCTGCCATAACCCACAAGCCGGGCTGAGGCACGTTGCCATAGTCGACATAGGTGGAATCAAACAGGTTGTTGGCCTCTACATAGACGCTGTAGCGCGACTTGTCCCACGACAGACGTGCGTCTACAAGCGAATAGGGCTTATAAGTGACAGACACACCCTGCGGGTCGGTGTATGACCCTACGCGATACTGATAGCGGTAGTTGACATTTAGGTTAAGGGCGCTCACGATGTGCAGGCCGAGACCTGCCACGAGCTTATGCCTTAGATACTCGAGGGCATAAAGCGACTGCACGCCCGGCTCCTTGTCCTGACTCTGGTCGATGTAGCTGTAGGACACATTTAACGTGCGCAGCACATCCTGACGTGGCAGCAGACTGGCGAAGCGGAACTTCAGCGAAGCCTCAAAGCCGGTGGAATTTATCTCGGCATGATTAACCGATGTCCACACGGCATCCTCTCCGAGGGAGGTGTCCATTATCCAGTCGATCATGTTTGTTCCATGATGATGATAAACCGACAGTGTACCGGTTATTCCTTCTGAAACATACCTGACGCCTCCCTCAACGGCACTCATCTCCTCGGGCTTCAGATATTTGTCAGCCTTGTGTCCGTCTACCGAATAATAAAGTTCGGTGAACGACGGCATGCGCAACGACATGTTGTAAGATGCAAACACCTTCCAGTTCTGCCCTATCCTGTAGCTGACATCAACGCCGGGATAAATCTTGAACGGCATCTCGTTCCATGTGTTCTTAACGGCCGTAAAGCCGGCGGAAAGGGTGAAACGCTTAAGGATGACGTTGTGTTCAAGATAAAAACTGAGGTTGCTTCGGTTAAGGCCATAGGCATAGTTGCGGTCGGTGCCGTGGATGTGTATCGGATTGTCGAGCGGCTCGCCGAGATTTCCGCTCACAAGGTCTTCGTTGCGGAATTCGGCTCCGAAGGCTGTGCGCCCCAAAATCCAGTCGAACCAGCTGTTGAGGTTAAGTCCGAACACATCGGTGCGGTTATAGTTGAAGGGCGACTTGTCGGGCGCTCCTCTGTAAAACTCATAACGGTCTTGAAAACGGTTCCAGTAAATAGACGGCCGGAAGTGGAACTTGCCTCCTTTCGTCTCGGCCTGAACGGCCGTGAAATATTTTGTGGTATGCTCATACTGCTCGTCGGACAGAAGACTGTAGAACGTATTGCTGCCCCATCCCTTGTCGCTAACTCCGGCATGCCATCCTATCGTGAGGTGGTCGTCATCATAACGTCCCTGATAGAATGCCCTTGCGCCTTCGTAGTCGGCGTTGAGACGTCCGCTCTTGCTTCGCAGCCAGCCGTCGCTGCGCGTATAGCCCGCGCTCAGCTGATTGTTCCACTTGTCTTGCTTCAGATTAACACGTCCTCCGGCAGCCAGATAGCCAAACGATCCTCCTTCGGCATGAACATCGGCACTGCTTTTTGCTCCGAGCTTTGTAACAATGTTGATTACGCCCACAAGCGACGATGTTCCGTAGGCTCTTCCGGCAGGTCCCTCAAGCACTTCAATCCGCTCAATCTCGCTTATATCCACGGGCAGGTCTAAGGCGTTGTGCCCAGTCTGCGGGTCGCAGATGTTTATGCCGTTAAGCAAGACGGCGATGTGCTCGCTGGTGCCTCCGCGTATGCTGATGTCGGTCTGTGCCCCGATAGGGCCTCGCTGCCTGACATCCACGCCTGCGGCATACTTGAGCAAGTCGTTAACACTTTGCACAGGGGCAGCGGCAATCTCGTCGCGCCCGAGTACGTTTACAATTCTCGCCGCATGGCCTCCTGTCAGCGGCGCGCGCGAAGCCGTAACGTCCACCTCGTCGAGCATCACGGTCTCACCGGTCGTCTGCATAGTGCTGTCCACCTTCTCTACCCTGGTGCTTATGCCGTCGGCCTTGGCATAGGTAAGAGTGGCAACACTAAGCGTGCCGATAAGCACCTCTCTGCCCAGGCAAGAAAAGAGCGAATAGCCCTTGTTGCCGAAACGAGAGAACTTAAAGCTTTCACGCTTGTTGAAAATTGTTTTGTACATAAAATTTGATATAATTAAAAAAATTAACGTTTCGCCTACGCGAAACGTCCGCAAAGATAGTGAAAGGCGAGAGTAATACAAAATAAAACATGTTTTATTTTTATTACCGAGCCGCATCCTATCTTATCTAAAGATAGTGAAAGGTGAGTGAAAAGGCAAATATAAAACGCAGTTTTTATTTTTGACTTTTCCGAACCGCATCCTGTCTTGTCTAAAGACAGCGAAAGGTGAGAGCAATACAAAATAAAATAAGTTTTATTTTTATTGCCGAACCGCATCCTGTCTTATCTAAAGATAAAGAAAGGCGAGTGCGATACAAAATAAAAACTTGCTTTATTTTTATTGCAAAGCCGCAAACTGCCCTTTGATAAAACAGCAAAAAATAAGTTCACCCGTTAAGTGAACTTATATACTTTTCAGAATAAATAAGCAAAAGACGCCGTGAATGTTCTGTTCTTGCAGTCTGTGCCTGTCTTATTAACATTCTTCATTCCCCAATCATATCCAACGGAAAGCTGAACATGGCGGGCTATTTCTGCTCCGGCACGGAAGCCCAGTCCCCAGTCGAAACGGTCTAAGACTTTGTCACTGAACAAATTGTCTGATGCATTTTTCGTCGTAGAAGTGCCCTTGCCATCTGTAACAGTCATTGTAGATTTGCCAAACAGACCGATGTTAAAATATGGTCCGGCATTAACAAACAGGCTTACATTACGCCCAACGGAAAACTTATATCCCATATGAACCGGAATATTCAAATAATAAGGACTGAACTTATAATCAAAAGTGTTATTATTAGTTGTTTCATCTAACCGGGAAATGTTATATCCGCTGTAATAATAACTGGGTGACTTCCATCCATAAGAAGACAGCATCAGTCCAAAGTCTAAATAAAGTCCTTTTGTAAACTGCGGAAGGCCAAGTTCACCCTTTAGGCCGGCATGAAAACCCGACTGAGCATTATAACCACTCGGAGAACTGAGATTATAACCTGCCGTTGCTCCCACTCTGAAATCTTGCGCTTTTATCATCATACTGAATGACAAAAATAAAAGCGATGTGAATAAAATCTTCTTCATACTAAAATATGTATTAAGATAATTAATTTATCATTTAACACGCAAGGCAGGAAATACCCCTATTCTGTAATGTTAAAATATCATTGGTTTGCCGTTTACCTGTTTTCTGCTTTTCAGGAACTAAAGAATAAGGATATATACATACGAAAAAAGAGGAGAACGCTTGCGCATTCTCCTCTTTGGATTTATCTTAAATAAGATTATTATTCAACAACGATTGGCTTATACTTCGGAACCAGGGCCTTCATTATAACCCAAGCCAGCAGATAAGCAACGGCGCAGATGCAGAATACAATCATATATGCACCCGGTTTGCCTTCCATACCAAGGAACGAGAAGGCTGAACCCATGCCCTCAGCATAAGTGAACAGCTCACCTGCACCGAGGTTGATAAGCAGTGAACCGATACCACCTGCCATAGCGCCTATACCTGTGATGGTTGCGATAGTTGATTTGGGGAACATATCACCGATTGTAGAGAACAGGTTGGCAGACCAAGCCTGATGACCTGCACCGGCAAGACCGATGATGATTGCGGGGAACCATGCAGAATTTGCACCAAGCGGCTGAGCGAACAGCGCGAACAGCGGGAAGAATGCAAAGATAAGCATAGCACGCATACGGCCTGCATAAGGACCCATGCCCTTCTTCTCAACAAACAGCTTAGGCAGGTAACCGCCGTAGATTGACAATATGGTAACAATGAGATAAAGCACAAAGATAAGAGCCATACCCATTGTTGAAGAAGACTCATAACCGAACTGGTCTGAGAAATAAGCCGGAGCCCAGAACAGATAGAACCACCAAACACCGTCGGTGAAGAACTTACCTACTACGAACGACCATGTCTGCTTATACTTGAAGCACTGCATGAACGGAATAGTCTTTTCCTCTTTAGCCTCAGCTGAAGCAGGCTCCTCTTTTTCGTCCTGATTGATATATATAAGCTCTGCCTTGTTTACTCTCTTAGAGTTTTCAGGTTTCTCATAAAGATGTGCCCAGAAGAACATCCACACGAAACCTATCGCACCGATGATGATGAATGCCATCTCCCAACCGAAATGCTTGGCAAGGACAGGGATGGTAAGCGGAGCTGCCAAAGCGCCGACAGACGCACCTGAATTAAAGATTGAAGTTGCGAAAGCACGGTCCTTCTTAGGGAAGTATTCAGCCGTAACCTTGATGGCTGCGGGAAAGTTTCCTGCTTCACCGAGAGCAAGGATAGCACGGCAAACGAGGAAGAGCCATACGCTGAGCGTTGCAATGGCAACTGCCATTGTGCTTCCTGCCTCAACGGCACGGAGAGCTTCTATTGAGTCGAGGCCCTCAACCTCCATAGTAACCCAGCCGCATCCTGCGTGCATACATGCACCGAGCGACCATATAAAGATAGCCCAAAGATATCCTTTCTTTATGCCCATCCAGTCGACAAACTTACCTGCGAACAGACAAGCCACAGCATAAAAGACAGAGAAGAAACCGGTAATCATGCCATAATGAGCATCATTCCAGTGGAACTCGGGTGCTATAAAGTCTTTCCACGTAAGCGACAGCACCTGACGGTCAAGATAATTGACTGTCGTAGCGCAGAAAAGCAAAGCACAAATTACCCAACGGAAGTTGGTCATTTTAGTAGTTTGAATAGGATTCATTTTTATTTGATTAATAGTATTTTGTTTCAAGCAATAGTTTGTGCAAAGGTAACACTTTTTTTCTTAACCGATACAGCCGTATTTGTTAAAATAGTATAAACACCATAAACAAGAAAAGGCTTTAAAATAAAGCCTAATCTTGAAAATAAACTCTCTTTACGCGGTTGCTTATGCTTGTAAGCACCTCGTAAGGTATTGTCCCAAGCACGTCCGACAGCACCGTTACAGGCAGATGCTCGCCGAATATCTCCACGGTGTCGCCTTCCTTACAGTCTATTCCTGTAAGGTCTATCATAGCCACGTCCATACAGATGTTGCCCACATAAGGCGCTTTCTGGCCATTGACAAGGCAGTAGCAATGGCCGCAACCCAGGCGGCGGTTTAGTCCGTCGGCATATCCGATAGGTATGGCACCGATAACGCTGTCGCGGGTGAGCACACCCTTACGGCTGTAGCCCACTGTGTCTTCCTTCGGCACGCGGTGTATCTGCAGTATGGTGGTCTTCAGCGTGCTGACTGTATTCAATACAGAATTGTCGCGGCTGTCGATGCCGTACAGGCCTAGACCCAGGCGGCACATGTCCATCTGCCGCTCCGGGAAGTGCTCTATGCCGGCTGAGTTGTCCATGTGGCGCAATATCTTGTGGCTGAATGCCGACTGAAGTTTCTTGCTGCCTTCATCGAACAGCTTAAACTGCATGGCAGAGAAGTTGTCGAAGTCGTCGCTGTCTGAACCAACAAAGTGTGAGAACACCGAGCGCGGTATTATTGCGTTCTGATGCTTCAGGCGACTGATAAGCTCGTCCATGTCGCAGCGCGGGTCGAATCCAAGGCGGTGCATACCTGTGTCGAGCTTTATGTGTACCGGATATCCGGTTATTCCCTCTTTCTGTGCAGCCTTTACAAGGGCATCGAGAAGGCGGAAGCTGTAGACCTCGGGCTCGAGCTTATAGTCGAACATTGTCTTGAAGGCCGTCATCTCCGGGTTCATTATCATTATGTTGCACGTTATGCCGTTCTTTCTCAGCGTTACGCCTTCGTCGGCAACGGCAACGGCGAGATAGTCAACGCGATGGTCCTGCAGAGTCTTTGCCACCTCAACTGATCCTGCACCGTAGGCATCAGCCTTAACCATGCACACCAGCTTGGTGGTAGGCTTCATGTATGAACGGTAGTAATTCAGGTTCTTTACAACAGAATTGAGGTTCACCTCCAGTATCGTTTCATGCACTTTCTGCTCAAGCAGCTCTGTAAGACTGTCGAACGAGAACTTGCGCGAGCCTTTGAGCAGTATCACCTCGTCGCGCAGCGAGCTGAACACGGTGCTTCCGATAAACGAGTTGCAGTCGTCAAAGAAGTACTTCTCTTCTATCATTATCTCATCGGCACAACGGCTTATCTCCGGCCCGATGCCGATAAACTTCTGCACGCCGCGCTTTACGGCAAGCTCTGACACCTTTTTATATAATGTATCGCCGTCTTCACCGCTCTGATATATGTCGCTCAATATGAGCGTGCGTCGGCGTCCCTCATGGTCGGGGCGGCGGTTCATGAAGTCGAGGGCTATGTCGAGCGAGTTGACGTCTGAGTTGTATGAGTCGTTGATCAGCGTGCACCCGTGCTGTCCTTCCTTCACCTCGAGGCGCATGGCCACAGGCTCTATGGCCGGCATGCGCTGTGCTATTTCATCAGCTGTAAGTCCAAGATGAAGCGCAACGGCAGCACATGTTATTGAGTTGGCAACCGAAGCCTCGTCGATAAACGGCAGTGTGTAGGCAGACTCAACGCCATTGAACACATAGGTTACGGTGGTCTGTGTGTTTTTCTTGTCAACCGACTTAACGAACAGTCTTACAGACGGATCCTTCACCGACCATGCTATCTGCTCGCCTTTATAGTCGTAGCTTTCAACACATTGTCTTATCACCTCGTCGTCGTAAGGATAAACAATGGCCTTTGAGTCGTGAAACAGACGTAGCTTCTCATGACACTTGTCTGCCATCGACTTAAAGTTTTCCTGATGGGCGGCACCAAGATTGGTGATAACGCCAACAGTGGGCTGTATGATGTCGCGCAGCGACTCCATCTCGCCGGGCTGGCTTATGCCAGCCTCGAACACTCCCACCTGGCTCTGCTCGCTCAGCAGCCATACCGAGAGGGGCACACCTATCTGCGAGTTGTAGCTGCGCGGACTGCGCGTAACTGTCATTGAGGGCGAGAGCAGCTGATAGAGCCACTCCTTTACAACGGTCTTGCCGTTGCTTCCGGTGATGCCCACCACCGGAATGTCAAACTCGTCTCTGTGGCGTTCGGCAAGGCGCTGAAGGGCCTCAAGCGCAAAAGGCACTTTCAGGAAGTTGGCGTCAGGATAGTCTTTCTGCCAGTCAACCGGAAGCACCTCTACCACAAAGCTGCGCACGCCGCGCCTGTAAAGGTCGGCTATGTACTTATGACCATCGTTGCGTTCGGAACGTATTGCAAAGAACAATGTCTCCTCCGGAAAACAAAGGCTGCGGCTGTCGGTAAGAATCCATCTTACGTTGCCGTCGCTCTCGCCATAACGGCGCGCGCCTATAAGAGTTGTAACTTTTTCAATTGTGTAAACCATCTCAATTGATATTATTTTGTTTCTTATTTAATCTTTGTCATTGAAAAGAATAAAGACACGTAACAGATATTCAGAGCCACATAAAGACACGGCCGGGCCACACTGCACCACCGGGCTGCATGCCGTCTGGACATGCCCGCGCACGGGCAAAGCATCCATCACTGCGCCCTAACAGCCGGCCAAACAGCCTGAACAAGACACTCAAGCCGGCCGTGGGTGCATAATTAAGGTACAAATTTCGGATATTTTTTTGAAAGAGCCTTAACTTTTAACATTGTTTTATTCATAAACTCCTTATATTCGTCAGAGTCGGGCCTGAACGGCTTGTGGCCCAGCGCCTCCTTTATGGGGCGCCACTCTTCGATAAAGCGCTTTGCTGCCGGCGAGAAATAAGCCTCTGAGAACAGTTCCCATATATAGTCTACGGCCTGCTGCGAAGGATGGAGCATGTCGGATGCATAGAAGCGATAGTCGCGAAGTTCGTCGTTTACAATCTCGTAGGCAGGAAAATATGTAACCCTGCCGGGATATTTCCTTACCATGAGGTCGGCGGCAAGCAGCAGCGTGGCTTTAGACAGCTGGCTGCCGTGATAGCCATACTTGGCGTAACGTATCGGGCTGACGGTAATTATCACCTTCACGTCGGCATTTCTTCCGGTCAACAGTTCCACTGCTTCAGAAAGATAGTCTACACACTCGTCTATCGTGAGTTCGCGTTCCGTGAACAGCCTCTGCGGACGCTTTGCGCAGTTGTCCACTATCTCGCCTGTCTCGTTCAGTATATATACATGATTTGTTCCGAGTGTCATCAGTGCCACGCGCGGCGCAGCCTCGCTCCGTGCCACGGTATGCAGGATGCTTGCCGGATTATACATCACGCCGTAAGGATTAACCACGGCATTAAACTTCTCTTCGACAAACCGCTTGCCTATGTTGTCGGCAAAGCAAGAACCAACAAAGAGCATGTCTTCAAAAGGCTCAATCTCAAAGTCGGGCTTGTCTATCTTAACTTTTGTCCTGAACTCCATATCATTTCCTCTTTTCCCCTGCAAAGTTAATGCAAACTGAGAGCAATACAAAACAAATCACATTTGTTTTTATAGCCGAGGTGAAGCTTAACTTATTCAAAGTTAATGCAAACCGAGAGCAATACAAAACAAATCACATTTGTTTTTATGGCCGAGGCGAAGCTGAAACGCTTGGAAATATACAGGTACAACACACAGACATTAAGCAAAACACGGCAAATGAGCCGGCAAAAGGTATGCTTTTGCATGATGAAACAAGGCCTTTTGCAACGTAATAGATATGCTTTTAGAAAAAGGTCTGATAAAGGAAAAGAAACGAAAAAAGTTTTTCACAAAAACTCGTCACTCATCACAACAGCACATAACACACTGAAATACAGCGCGTTATTGTGTGATGAGTTGCGTTTCCGACTCATCACGCTTAAAGTCAACCAATATCAGGAAAGCACTATCAACGCCCCAATATATCGTAGTGTGATGAGTTAAACAAGCAACTCGTCACACTACAACATACTGATAATCAATATCTTATGCCGTAATGTGACGAGTGACGAGTTTTTATAAAAAACTTTTTCGGCTTGTATCCGCAAATTTGTTAATACGGATAATTATAAATGAAAACCAAGAACGAAAACTACAAATGCCATGACCGCATAATCAGGCAAAGCAAATCATAATTTTCAACTCTCAATTGTCAATTCTCAATTCTTAGCTTCGGCTCACCTGCAAGCCCTTGGTGCTGAGCGACATGTCGACAAAGCGTGCATTGGCATTTGGCCTGTTGCTGTTGAGTATCTGTTTGATACGGGCTGCCGCGTCAGGATCCTTGGCCACCATATACAGATAGCCGCCTCCGCCTGCACCGGCAAGCTTATAGCCAAGACACAGGTCGTCTATAAGTTCTGTTATGCGGCGAACGCTTTCGGGATTGGTGCCGCTGTCGATGGCCTGATTCTGAAGCCATGTCTTGCGCACAAGCATACCCATCTTATTGAAGTCGGCACGCTGTATGGTCTCATACATGTCGAGCGAGTGCTGCTTCATCTCGCGAAGACGTGTCAGCTCGTCGCTCTGATTGAGGAACATGCGGCGCACTATCTCTGCCAGGATGTTCTTTGCCGTGCGTGTTATGCCCGTATAATAGAGCAGGTGGCAAGGCGTGTACTCAGGCTGTGTGAACAAGTCGGACGGAAGCCAGCGCACCGTAGGACACTGGTCGAAGCCGCGGCCTGTCTGCAACAGTTTTACGCCCTGCAGTATTCCGCCAAACTGGTCTTGCCATCCGCCTCCGGTTGTGAGCAGCTGCTCAAGCACAAGCGTGCGGTGGCCTATTTCGTTCTTGTCCCATGCCAGGCCGCAGAAGTCGTTGAGCGCACCGAGAACGGTAGACGCAAGCATGCTGCTCGTGCCCAGTCCGCTGCCTGCTGGAATGGCAGAGAGCAGCGTCAGCTCTATGCCGCAGCCGAAAGCCTTCAGCTGACTTTCGAGCGAGCCGAACTTCTCTGCACAGTAGGCGGGCACAAAGCCTGCAAGGGCCAGCGCGGCCTTGGGTATAGAGAACGGACTGCCTACATGATGATAGTCGGCAAGCTGCTCGTATGTGGTAACCTCCTCAATGGCTCCGAGGTCGATGCTGCGCAGCACGATGTGCGGCTCCTTACACGGACGGACATACGTCTGCAGCGGCGGCTGACCGTTAAGCTCGATGGCAAGGTTGACAACGCTGCCGCCCTCCATGAGGCAGTAAGGCGGCGTGTCGGTCCATCCTCCGGCAATGTCTATGCGCACGGGGCTGCGTCCCCAAACAATCTGGTCGCCGTATACCGACATGCGCGGACTCTGTTTCTCGGTGAGCACCTGCTGTGTCAGTCCGTCGCGCAACAGGGCAAATGCCTTGTCTTCGTTCTTCTGATATTCGTTGCCCTTGATGCGTGCCAGCTCAGAGCGGAACATTGAGTCGTGTATGCGTGTCAGCAGCGGCGCATTGTCGCTTATCGCATCCGGCTGGGGAATGTTGAACTTGGCAAAGTCGCGTGCGGCATCGTCAAGGTCGACCTGATAGAATACGCTATGCTCATAGTTGCGTGCCAGAGCCTGCCAGTTGGCAGCACGCAGCAGGTCGCGCTGCTGCTGAAGCCTCATCAGGTCTGCCTCAGCCGATATGTCGTCGGCGCTGAGCCTGCGGCTTTCGCTCCATATTTCGGCACCCTCTTTGAGTTCCGGTTCAGAGAGCATCCAGCGCAATACGAGTCCGGCATCATTCACGTCGGCACATGCCGGGAATATGCGTGCCGACTGCAGGTCGGCATTTCCGTCTATTGTGTCAATGTCGATATTGCGCTCGGCAGCCCATTCGGCAAACGGACGTCCGAGGAACGTAACGCTGAGGTCGTGAAGGTCGCCGCGGAACTTATCGTCGTATCCGTAAGGCCTTACTACATATTCGTCTTCGCCGGCAGGCACAATGTCAACACACTGTCCCGGCTGAAGACTTATTGTCCAGTTGTTTTCGGGCACGCCCGTTATGATGTTCTCATGCGCCAGCGTCCACGACGAAGGCACATAGCTGTTTTCTATCCAAAGATTCTGGTTGCGCTCAGTGATGGCCGTACCCACACATGCATTCTGAACGAACATGGCGGGGTGAGGCTTCAGCGAGTGATGCATTATCTCGCGCTGGTCGTTGACAAGATTCTGTATAGCAAGTGTAGACGACAGTATCTCATGACTTGTGCCGAAATGATAAAACTCGCCGCCAGGCAAAGGCAACACTGCCACGCTCAGACTGTTGAGCTCGTCGTCCTTAACCGAAGGATCTGTGCCGAGCGAGCAGCCGAACTCAGAATAGAGGTCGTAGTTGATGCGCTCGCCGTTGCGCTTTGAGCGCTGCATGAGCAGCTTGACGGCGCGGTCGCTCAACAGCCACACGCCTATGTCAGTAAGATAGAAATGATCCTTGAGCAGTTCGCCGAGAGTCTTCACCGAAGGCTTCTGCATCATGCACTCAAGCACCGACGGGGTTTCGCGTCTTGACACAAACACGCCGTGGTCTTTGGCTATCTCAGGGCCGAGCCACAGGCCGTAGCACACCACGTCGGCCTCTGGTATAGGCTGAAGCGGCTGAGTGGCACGTATATACACATCGCCACTGACAATCATGGTGTGCATGTTGTCGGGCGCGCAGCTCATTATCTTGTCGTAAAGGGGTATCTGCAGCGACAGAAGATTCTGCGAGAGCCTCTGTCCGCGCTCCCAGCGGAACACCGGCACGGGCGTCAGCACCTTGCCCGACGGGGCGTAGGCCGGCAACCGGCGGCTCTGTCCGCCGGCATGCAGCAGCAGGCGTCTGTCTGAGGCAAGCCACTCGTCGAAGCTCTTGCCGTCTGAACTTTCGGCATAACAGGCCTCCAGCAGCCATGTTGAACCGCCGCCCGAACCGAGCTTATGCCCTATGGGGTCGTTGGTGCAGAACCATTCGCTGCGGTCGTGTCCGGTAACATCATGAAAACAGTTTACCAGATTTGGCGGCAATGACAAAAGCTTTTTCATTTAACCTTCCCTTTCTTTTTCATTTCAATATATACAACAAACAGAAGCGCCAGGATAAGTACGGCATAAGCTATATATGCTATGGTCTCGGTTGTGCTGACAGACTTAGGATAGAACATCAGTTCTACGTTGTGCTTGCCCGGTGCGACATTGATGGCACGCAACAGATAGTTGACACGTCCGAGCTCGACGGGGTTGCCGTCGACTGTGGCTGTCCAGCCGGGATAATACACCTCGGAGAACACTATCACACCGCCGGCATCAGAGCTTACGCTATACTTCAGGTGGTTAGAAGAATATGATGTGAGCTTGACAACCGACACACCACCCTGCTTCTTGGCATCCTTCAGCTGACTCTTAAACTTGGCGTCGGCCACTGCCTCATGGCGCAGGTCAATCTTTCCAACTCTGTCTATTTCGTCGTTGGCGCTGTTTACATAGGTTATACGGTCTACAAACCATGCATTGCCGTAAGCATACGGATTCTTCAAAGGCACGGTCTGTCCGCTCTGAAGCGGGAATATGAAATATCTTGCGTTGAGCATGTTGAGCACCGGATAGATGCTGTCGCCGTTGATCTTGGTCATGTCGCCTCCGGCCTCAGCCACTGCGGGCACGAGCTTCTGCATCTCAGGAGCGATGTAGGCGTCTATCATGTCCTGATAACGGCGTAACTTGGCGGCGTGGTATCCGCCTATGCTGTTGTGATAGTAAGAAGTTTCGTTCTCGTTGAACGTGTTAGAGGCAAGGTTGAGCACGCGGTAACTGCCGAAGTCGGTCTTGTCCTGAAGGATAATCTTGTCGGTCTCGGTCATCTCTATCGGTGCCTCGCGCTCACTCTTGTTGACAAACATGTCGTTGTTGAGGTAGCGCTTGTTGACCTGCCACATGTCAATAAGACAGAGAACTATCAGCGCTCCCACCATGTATTCTGTCTTCAGTTTCTTTGCCTTATAGAGCAGCAGGCAGAGAGTGCCGATGACGATGATGAAGAACGAGCGCCAGCAGTCGGCAGTGAACATGGCTATACGCATCTCGCGCAGATTGGCGAGCAGCGGGTTAAGATAGTCGGCCGGTATCTGCTGCAATGCCCTCATCTCTTCAGACGAGATGAAGTCTGAGAAGAACATTGTAGGCATAACGGCAAACAACAGGGCGATGCCGCCGGTGAGGGCAAAGCTTGCATAAACGTATTTTATCTTTTGAGTGAGGATTTCAGGCTCGTCGACAATCTTCTTCAATGCAAGCATTGCCAACAGAGGTATAGTAAACTCGGCAATGACAAGTATCGACGCCACCGTGCGGAACTTTGAGTACATCGGGATATAGTCGATAAAGAAGTCGGTGAACGGCATGAAGTTCTTACCCCATGACAGCAGTATAGAAAGCACCGTTGCGGCAAGCAGGGCCCACTTCATAGGTCCCTTGACGATAAACAGGCCTAAGACGAACAGCATGAGCACGAATGCCCCGACGTAAACAGGGCCGCTAGTTCCGGGCTGTTCACCCCAGTACTGTCCGAGCTGCTGATATATCTCTATAAAGTTGTTGTCGGCATGTTCCATGGCAGTCTTGTTCTGTGCCAAAGGCATTGATGCGCCGCCCTTGGTGTTGGGCACGAGCAGAGTCCATGTCTCGCCTATGCCGTAGCTCCACTGCGTTATATAGTCGCGGTCGAGTCCGCTGCTTGTCTGGTTTGCAGTGTTCTTTTTCACCAGTTCGCTCTTGCCGCGCATCGATTCCTGGCTGTACTCCCATGTGTGATAAAGGTTGCTCAGGTTGATGCATATACCTATTATGGCACCGGCAGCACACACAGCCGTGGCCTTGCCGAAATGAGCCAGTTTGTGGTTACGGATGGCATCAACGAGATAGGCAATGACCATAAACAGGATGACAAACAGGAAATAATACGTCATCTGCACGTGGTTGGCGTTGACCTCAAAGGCCGTAAACAGCGCCGTGACAATGAGTCCCCACAGGTATTTGCCCCTGTAGGCAAGCACCACGCCGGCTATCATAGGCGGAAGATATGCCAGAGCCATAACCTTCCAGATATGTCCTGCGGCTATGATTATGAAGAAATAGCTCGAGAAGGCCCATATTATGGAACCCAAAGCCGCCAGCGACTGGCGGAAATCGAACGCACGAAGAAGGATATAGAATCCCAGCAGATAAGCAAAGACATACCACACGTTCTCAGGCAGGAAAAGATGATAAGCCTTTACGACCTGGCCCAGTCCGTCGGTGCTGCTGTATGAAGGCGCCGTCTGATATGTCGGCATGCCGCTGAACACGGAGTTCATCCAGCGAGTCTGCTCTCCGGTTTTCTCCCTGTGTTCTGACAGTTCTCGCCCGAGGCCCTTGCTTGCAGCCGAGTCGTGGCGGAAAAGAATCTTTCCTTCAATATCGGCAGGAAAGAAGTATGCGAAAGAAATAGCCGCGAACAGCAATATGACCAGCACGTCGGGCAGGTATTGTTTCCATGTTTTCATTGATACTTACGTTTTTAAATTAAATCTGAGTGCAAAAATACACAAAATTCATGACATCAGTCAACTCTTTGCGTAAAATTAAGATGTATTCGTTGCTTGCTGCCGGCATGGCGCCGTATCAGCATTAATGTCACTTTATTTTTTCCGTTGCCCTAAACGGCGCGGCAGGCAAACCTGCACCATTGCACAGATTGGGCTGCGAGCTGTCGCTCCAGCAATAACGCACCGTCACGGGTCTTGCCATATCCGTTTTTGAACTTAGCACAACCTTGTTGTCTACAATCTGGGCTTTGGCCGTGTTGTAGCGGTTCTTTGTGTTTTTCAGTTTGAAGTTGTCGGGCATCTTTCCGTCACGTGTCTTCAGACCGTCAGCGTTTTCAAATGTCAATATGACCTTATCGCCTTCAACTTCCATGCTTTTAAATGTAGGTCCCGAACTTACGACATCTCGCCCATAGGTCTTATTTAAGGCAAGTAGGGCCAGGCGCTTTCCGACAATCCATTTATATGGCGGATGTATATCTTTAAGATTATCCACCAGGTCATTAATAACAATCATACCCGTATGGGGTACATCAAGACAAGACGCCTGCTCCTCCCAAAATTTAGGAAGGGCATCCCATGGCAATCCGTTCTCATCGCCCTTGCGGTCTGAATAAAGATAAGGTGCCAGCTGGACGAAATAAAACGGCATGGCGTCATCATGCCAGGCCTTTCGCCAGCCGTCAATCAGCGCACGCTGCTTGACATCATACCCTACACCTCTTTGGTCCAGGACATTTGCCTCGCCCTGATACCACAGAAATCCGCGCATAGAGAATGGAGCCAGCGGAGCTATCATCGTGCGGTAATGATCGGCCACAGGCAGACCATAATAGCTGCCGTTGGCGTATCCATCATTCAACTGCGGCGAACCCTTGAACGCTTCTTCAGGCATCCACGACTCAATCATAGATCCTCCCCACGACGAGGATATCAGTCCGACTGGTACGTCAAGACTGTCAGACAGATTCTTTGCAAAGAAATATCCTGCGGCAGAAACAGGGGCAAGACTTTCTTCTGACAGCATCTTCCATCCGGCAGTAGGCAGTATCTCGCCATTATTTGAACACTCTACATACATTGTGCGTATTATCGGACTGTCTGCCGCCTTAAATTCCTTATACAGCACCTCCGAGTCGCCTTTCTTTGGACGGGCATGGTGCGGGTGGTTGTTCATGGAATATTCCATGTTTGACTGTCCTGAGGCGAGCCACACTTCGCCAACAAGAATATTGCTTAGCACAATTTTTCCTGACCTTGAACTTACCACAAGTTTTTGCGGTTTCTTAGTAGCACTCACTGCTTTAAGCACGGCAATCCATTCACCGTTGGCATCGGCTACCGTACTGAATCTCTGAGACATAAAACTTATTTTTATCTTCTCGCCGGCAGGAGCCTTTCCCCATACATATACTGGCTTTTCCTGCTGTATCACCATATTATCAGTAAATACCGGTGCCACGGTAATATCGGCAAAAACATACAACGGCAATAGCGACAGCGCTATTATCAATAATTTATAGACTTTAACCATTAGAGGATGTAAAATATGATTTGTTTTCAAGTACGCAAAAGTAATATTTTTTCAACTACTCCGCATCATTCTGAATAACTTTTTAGCGCAGTCCGGCTTTACCGGCACTCTGAAAGAAACAAAATTCATATATTTTGCACATATTCGGTCCCCGACAGGCTGTTTTTTCCTATATAAGTATTATCTTTGCCAAGAGCGTTGTCCTGGCATACAGTAACGCGTTATTATAGGTTACATTATTTTAAAACTAATATTTATGAGAACGTCATTATTACACAGGATATCAATGGCATTGATATTCGCATTTGCCGCATTAAATGTTTATGCCGGAATTAATTCAGGAGACGAGCCGTATGAGTTTGAAGAGGGCCTTAGTGATGGAGGTACTTATTATTACAGGACAAAAGATCTTGAATTTAAGGCATCCAACACTGAAGAAATTGTACTTGGAGGTCTTCAGCTTCTGTATAAGAAAGGAATATATCCGGTAATCTCAATAAGGATTGCAGGCTTTGAACAGAGCCTGATAGACCTTGGGAAAAAAACGCGCAGATATGAAGACAAGGCTATGATAAACCAAACACTGACGCTAACGCTTACAAACGGCGAAGTGATAAGTACATACGAGGCAGGAGTGTCTGATGTCCTGAAAAAAGAATTTGAAGACGCAGAGATGGCTAATCTAGGAATACAAGCGTCGGTATCTGATCTTTCGAGCAGCCGCAGCGACTTTTCCTCCATGTCATCAAGCAACCGTATAAGCCACGTGATACAGCAGCTTACGACCTTCAACATAAAAAAAATCGTAATATCCGGCATAACACTCGACGTGTCGACAAAATCAGCCCCTACATATCTGGCAATGTTCAAGGCACTCGACAAAAGATTCGGCCTCAACTACCTTAAAGCACCGTCGTACAACACCTACACCAATTTGAGCGCAACGGTGAAGTCTATCACCACAGAGCATAACCTCTACCAGAACGGGCAGAAAGGAATGAATGTCAAAGTGAGCTTCGACGTGAGCGGCATGAAGGGCAAGACGGGCGTCTGCGTAGCCTACTTCTACTTCGAAAACGGAACGGCTCTGAACGACTACAACAAACATTATTACACTACCAACGGCAAGGTGTCGTCTTCAACAAAATATACGCCTGGGTGGGACAACACGACATACACCGACCTAAAGATCTTCATACCCTACAGCGAACTTCATCTCGGAAGCGGCAAGTCGCACCTGAAGGCCAAGGTTGAAATATTCGACAACAACAACCGCAGCATAGGCAGTAGCCAATGGACCTACTTCAACTACACCTATCCATGATGCGCCTGCCCGCCACACATTCTAAGAGATTTTTTGCCTCCTATAAGCCGGCGGCACGCTGATATGTCGCAAATTCTTTATATCTTTGCCACATAAAACAACAGCATAAAGATGAAAATAGGAATAATAGTGGCAATGGACAAGGAGTTTGTGCAGCTTAAGGCACTGCTCGAAAACGCCACAATGGAGCAACACCACAAGAAAGACTTCGCCGTGGGCAACATCGGCGACAAGGACATCGTTATACAGAAATGCGGCATCGGCAAGGTAAACTCTGCCATAGGTGCCGTGGAAATGATAAACAACTATGCCCCCGACCTGGTGATATCTACCGGCGTGGCTGGCGGAGCCGACGTAGAGATGAACGTAACGGACGTCATCGTGGGCACGTCATATTGCTATCATGACGCCTACTGCGGCAGCGAGTGCAGCTTCGGGCAAATCATCGGAATGCCGCCTGCATTTACGGCACCCAAAGACCTCGTAGAAAAAGCTGTATCCCTGAGCGGCGAGACAAAGATTCATGCCGGTCTGATTGTCAGCGGCGAATGGTTTGTCGACTCACGCGAGAAGATGCAGGGCATACTCGACAACTTTCCCAAGGCCAAGGCCGTCGACATGGAGAGCTGCTCTATAGCGCAGACCTGCCACATATACGGAGTGCCGTTCGTAAGTTTCCGCATAATCAGCGACATACCGCTTAAGGACAACAAGGCGTCGCAATACTTCGACTTCTGGGCAAGACTTGCCGAAAAGTCGTTCAACGTTACCAAAGAATTTCTTAAAGTAATATAAGCAATGAGTTACTGAGATGTCAAGGAGCGACGCATTTGTCAGAATATCCTCAAAAGCCAGACAACAAAAAAATGAAACAACGCATTTGTCTTAACTCCTTAACTCCATAACTTCTTAACTCCTAAAAAATGAAAAAGATTCCAAGTTTTACAATCGACCACAACCGCCTGCTGCGCGGAATATACGTATCACGCAAGGACAGCGTAGGCGGAGAGACCGTCACCACATTTGATATACGCATGAAGGAGCCTAACCGCGAACCTGTTGTTCACGCCGGCGCACTCCACACCATTGAACATCTGGCTGCAACCTATCTGCGCAACGACCCGGAATGGAAAGACAGCATAATCTACTGGGGACCGATGGGATGTCTGACGGGCAACTATCTGCTCATGCGCGGCGACCTTGAACCGAAGGACATCGTGGAGCTTATGAAAAAGACATTCAAATTTGTTGCTGACTTTGAAGGCGAAATACCGGGAGCTGCTCCGAAGGACTGCGGTAACTGGCTGCTGCACGACCTGCCCATGGCACGATGGGAGGCACGCAAGTTCCTGACAGAAGTGCTTGAGGTAATCAAAGACGAAAACATGAATTATCCCGGCTGACATACCTCTGTTATTTAAAATAAGTTAAATCATGTCACATCAGCAATGCGATTGCGTACTAAAATCAGAATAAGACACAAAACAGCATTGCGTATGAAAAGACACAGAATAATAACGACTGCGCTTGCGGCAGCCATGACAGTTGCCGCAGCGCATGCTCAGACCGACACGCTGAAAGTTGACACCACATACAACCTTGGCGAAGTTACGGTTAATGGTATGCGAGTGATAAGCAAGGTAGACCGCCAAATACTTCTGCCGACATCAACAATGAAGAAGCACTCGTCGAACGGATACGATCTGCTGAGCAAGATGACGCTCAACGGTATAATGACCGACCCGATTAAGCAGGAAATTAAATCACTGAAAGGCGGAAGCGTGCAGGTACGCATAAATGACGTTAAAGCCAATCAACAGGACATAACAGCACTGAGACCTGACGAGGTTGTAAGGGTTGAATATATCGACAATCCCGGAGTGAGATATTCCGACGGCAGCATGGACGCTGTAATTAACTTTGTCGTAAAGAGAAGATATGCGGGATATGTCGGCGGGTTAGGAACGATGCAGGCCTTCACTACCGGCTTCAACAACAGTAATGCTTACTTTAAGTATAACTACAAGAAATCGGAGTTCAGCATATACTACAACTTCAGCTACCGCGGCTACGACGAGCGCAAGGTGGACAGCGAAAACACATATTTCTTTCCTGACGGAACGCAGCGCCAACGCCAATATTTAGGCTACAACACCGACTTCATGTACACCTTTAATACGGTCCAGCTGGGCTACAACCTTGCCGAACCTGACAAATATACCCTGAACATCAGCCTCAACTATAATCAATACAACAACCCGAACTCAGGCTCAAATCAGCTGGCAAAAGAGACATCAATGCCAGACTTGTATCTGTATAACAAGAGTAAGAACAAAATGTACACCCCGTCGCTCGACATCTACTGGTCGCTGAACCTGCCTAAAAAACAGAACATAACGGCCAATGTAGTAGGAACTTACATCGGCACCGACTACAAATATATGTCGCGCAACTATCTCTTCAACCAGTCGCCTGAGCAGTCGATGCAGGCTGACCCGGTGAATGACTACAGCTATTCTACCACGGGCCGCAAATATTCGCTTATCAGCGAGGCTATATATACGAAGGAATTCAAGAACAAAGTGTTCTCGGCCGGAGGCGAATACACCGTAAGCCACACTGACAACGACTACACAGGAGCGGTGAACACGGACGCCATACTCAACTCAGACAATCTTTATCTCTTTGCACAGCTACAGGGAAAACTCGGCATATTCAACTATCAGGTTGGCCTCGGTGCAAACTATCTTGCCATTCATCAGGGCGACATAGGATTCAACAAGTGGACACTGCGCCCGCAGTTAAGTCTTTCGACCAAAATAACCGACAACCTGTTTGTAAGATACTCTGGACGAATAAGCCAACGTTCGCCTTCGCTCTCGCAACTGAGCGACGTAAGGAACCAGAGCGACGAACTTAACGCAAGCGACGGAAACACAGGACTGAAGCCTTACACTGGATACAGCAACAGTCTTATGATAAGCTGGAACCGTCCGCTTTTTAACTTCCAATTGTACGGAAGCTGGTATTATGCGCCCGACATCATCATGACATCTTATATTCCTGAGCTGCAGGACGACGGCACATATCTGCTCATCAGCAAGCCGGAAAACCAGAAGAGCTTCAGTCAACAGTCTATCACTGCCTACTTCACGCTGCACGCCATTAAGGACATTCTCAACATTTCACTCTATGGCGACTATTCCAACTACAACAGCCGCGGACTTGACTACTCTCACAACTACCGCTCATGGCGCTGGGGCGGATACGCCAACCTTATGCTGGGCAGATGGAACGTTTCTGCAAGTTTCTACACCGCACCGAAAAGCTATTTTGCCGAATCTATGAGCACGGGCGAAAACCAATCGAACCTCAACGTCAGCTATAAATATAAAGACCTCAAAGTAGGACTTGGAGTTTTGCTGCTCGGCTATGCCCAAGGTTTCGACTATGTGGGCAAGACAGACAGCAAGTATCTGCAGAGCACTACGCATACATATATCAAGGACAACGGTAACATGATTTACTTAACGTTGTCGTACAACTTCAGTCACGGACGCAAATATCAGACAGAACGTAAGAAACTCAATAATTCAGACAACGACAATGGTATCAGGTAAAAATTTATTCAGCAAAATTCTGCAAGCCTTTAAAGGCAAGACGGAAGAAAGGCCGCAACAGGAGGAAAGCGGCCATGCAGACAGCCACAATGCAATGAGCAACAGCGGCGACGGCAGCTATGTAAGAATAATCGATGATGGCGACGGTGTGATAAACGTGCTGCTCGAAGTGGAACACGACAAGGTGCTTGAGCTTGGCGATAGATTGGGCGAAATAAACGAAGCGGCCTACATGAACGGATATAACTGGGACGCCCTGATAAGGCATTATCTCAAGAACAACGCACCCGACATACTCGAGGCAATGGACACCGATCCTGAGGCAGGCCTCTATGATGCATACTTCAAGGAGAGCGACGCCAACCGCGACAAGGCCAAGCGACTTGCCGACATGCTGACCTCGCTGATTGACAACGAACAGGATCTTTGCAGGATAGTGAGGGAAGAAGGCGACAAGATAAACTGGGGATAATTATTTTCTCTACAATTAGCTCCCCCGCGGCAAAGGGTTCATACAAATACAAAGAATGCAGACAGGGCGCACATTCAGTGTGTCTTCTGTCTGCATTCTTTGTATTTATCTAAAGTCGCATTAGTATTTGCGGCTATACCTCATATCATTAGCAAAGTCGACAGCGCGCTTCCCGGTCAGGCTGTGCACCCCGTGCGCCGCCTGCGCCATATCACGGTCTGCGCCAGTCCTCTTACAGCAACAAACGCTATGAACGCAAGCCACAGTCCATGGTTGGCCATCGTGAAGCGAAGAGAATAATAAAGGACGAAAAACGTTACGGCTGCAAGAAACATCGACTGAAGCATGCCGCGCGTCATGGTGCAGCCTATAAACACACCGTCCCATACAAACGCCGCCATGCCGGCAACAGGTATTGCCAATGCCCAGTAATAATACTCATGCGAGGCTGTCACCACAGAAGGTTCATCTGTAAGCAACGAGAGAAAGGCGTCGCCGCCTATGCCGTAAACCAGCGTGAAGCCTACTGCCATACCGGCACCCCACCAAAACAGGCGGCGCACCGTGGAGCCAAGAGCCTCATGATTGCGCGCTCCGTAAAACTTGCCGCTCAAAGCCTCGCCTGCATAGGCAAAGCCGTCCATAACGTAAGAGAACAGCATATAGAACTGCATGAGCAGAGTGTTAACCGCCAACACTACCTCACCCTGCCACGAACCGGCAGAAGTGAAAAACAGCATTACGGCAACCATGCACAGCGTGCGCAAAAAGATGTCGCGGTTTACCTTGAAGAAATGCGCCATTGCATCGCGCCGCCATACGCCTTGCCATGAGAAATAACGCCTCAGACGGCGATAATTTACGAAGCAGAGCAGCAGTGCCATAATGAAGCCGCCCCATTGGGCGATGAGTGTGCCCAGGGCAACGCCTTCAACCTTAAGTCCAAGGCCGAACACAAGCAACGTGCTCGCCCCTATGTTTATTATGTTCTGCGTTATGGCTATAAACATTGGCACGCGCGAATTCTGCATGCCTATGTACCATCCAGACAGACTGAACAGGCCGAGCATGGCTGGAGCGCCCCATATAAGTATGTTGAAATATATAGAGGCAAGCCTTCTTACCTCAGCAGGCGGCTGCATCACGAACATTGAGGCCTCGCGCAGCGGCACCTGCAGCACGATGAGAGCCAAGGCAACTGCCATGGCAATACCCAACGAACGGCAGAGCATGCGCACCGTTTCGGTAAGGTCGCGCCTGCCGAGAGCCTGCCCCGTCAGTCCGCTAGTACCCATGCGCAGGAATCCGAATATCCAGTAAATCACGTTGAACGTCATGCCGCCCACGGCTATTGCACCTATATACGATGCCGCACCGAGGTGGCCCACTATGGTTACGTCAACCAGTCCCAGCAGCGGCACGGTGATGTTGCTCACTATTGCCGGCAGGGCTATGTTGAGTATCTGTCTGTTTCTGTTATCCATCGTTGTCTGTTTTCTGCCCTCATGCACACATGCAGTCCGTTCTGCCCTATGTACGTGAGAGTAATGCTTAATTGATATTTGCCGTTATCGGGCTGCAAAGTTACTCAAAAAAACATTAATGCGCAACGAACCGGGCATAATGCTATTTCTGCTCTATGCTTACGCGGCCGTCGGCGTATCTGAACTGTGCCACGCCAAGGTCGTTAAGCGCCTGAAGGACGTCTGCCAAAGAAACCGACCGGGGGAAGTTGAAGTGAATTCGGACAGAAAGCAGACTACGCGAATGGAACGCAATGCCTACGTTATACCATGATCCTATGTCGTTCATAACATCCTCGAGCCGCGAATCGTCGAAACAGAACTCACCATGAGTCCATCCTCCGGCAGCTGCCATGTCGGCCTTTTCCACCTTTATGTCACCCTTATCGTCGACAACGGCCTGATGTCCGGGACTAAGCATCTTGCCCTTGCCGCCGTCTTCACTACTTACACAGACACAGCCTTTAAGCAGCACCACCGAACTTGCACTGCCATGATAAGAACGGACATAAAACACCGTACCGAGCACCTTCGTACTCATATTTCCGCTCTTCACGACAAACGGTCTGCCAGCATCATGCCTGACGCTGAAGCGTGCCTGTCCTGTAAGCTCAACCTCCCTGACGCCATTCTGTCCAAAATCTGACGGATATTCAAGACGAGAGCCTGAACCGAGCATTACGCGGGAACCGTCGGGCAGAAGGACATCAGACGTAGTGGCCGACGGCGTCTGCACAACAACATTGTCTCCGTCAGCCACACGCGATGTATGCGACGGCAGTTCGGCCATGGCAAATGTCTCAATCACTCCGGATGAGCCAACAATATCATTCCATGCAAACGCCACGACCAAAGCCACTACGGCAGCAGCTGCCGCTGCTGAAATGAATATGCGGCGCAGCCTCAAACGTGAGCCGCCGGCATCGCCATGACGCGCTTCAAACTGCCGCCATGCCTTCTGCGTCTCCTCATCGCCTGGCATATCTCCCAAAGCCTCGCCGAGCATCATCAGCAAACGCTCGTCTTCACCACTGCCCTCGCCTGCCTTGCGGCTTGTCAAATCCATGTTTCTGACATCATTATCTTTCATAATTCGTCTCCTTTCCTACAGCCTCACGCAAAAGTTTCAAGGCTTTTGCAATATGTTTTTTCACGGTATCATAACTTATTCCAAGACGTTCGGCAGCCTGACGGCGTGTAAGATGCTCATAATAACATAGGCGCACTATCGAGCGTGCTGGCTCGCCTAACCCTTCAGCCACAGCTTCAACACGCGAAAGCAGCCGCTCGTGATCGCGATATTCGCTTTCGGCATCTGCCTTTGTTACTTCAGCCAGCTCTGCCGCCGCACAATTTTCGGTCTTTATGTGTTTCAGTCTGTTAATACAGGCGTTGCGCACGCACATATAGAGCCATGAGCCGCGGTCGGCAGGACGCAGCAAGTCGAAGCGTTCCCAAGCCTTCTCCATGACATCGGCCACCACATCGCGCCCTTCGTCGGCATCGCCCGTAAGCTGGACGGCAAACCTGACCAGCTTAGGATAATATTCGCAGAACATACGTCTGAAGTCGTCTTTCTTATTATCTTTCAACAACATTTTAAAAATCAGTTGGCCGCCGTTCATCGCCTTGCACCATTGTGCCTGGAAACACGGAGACATTTAGCGGCCGCAAAGGTAAACATTATTTTCAACAGACAGCCGCTACAGTCGCTGTTTCTCGCTCTCGCCGGCTCCCTTGCCTTTATGTCTTGGTGGCGTTGAACGTATAGTTTACGCTTATGCCTATGCGCTGCGTGTCTGACCATGTACGGCTGTCGTAGTATGTACGGTCACCATAACCAGTGAAACGGTCGCGCCCCGTATTGAATATGTCGTCGGCAGAAAGGGCCACGCGCAGCGATTTGTCCTTGAAGAATGTCTTTACCACACGCAGACTCACCGTTCCATACTGCTGTTTTATGGTGTAGCTCTGTTTGCCCCTCAGGCCCAGGCGTGCTTTCAGATTCAGAAGCCAGCCGTGGCTAAAGGTCAGACTGTTGTAGAAAACGAAGTCAAAGACGGGACGGTTCCACAAGTAAGGTATGCCAAGAGAGCGCGCGTCAGAGTCATACCAGTCTATCGAAGCCGACAGGCGGGGCTGCCATATTCCGATTTGCGGTGTCAGTTCAACAGACATTCCGTACATATTAGTATAAGGTATGCTGGCCATTGTCTCCAGCATTACGCCCGGATGGCCGTCTTCATCATATGGCTTGAAGAACGAAGTGTACATATTAATTGTATAGTCGTACCATATCGAGAAATTAATCCATCTCCATCCGCCGTCGATTGTAAAGTAGTTATGTTTCTGTGGCACGAGGAGCGGATCGCCGTTACGGTACATATATTTGCTGATATAGCTTGTCGCGCTCGAGAGCATACGGTAAAGAGGACTAAGTTTCAACAGACGGTAAGCCAGCGAAAAATTCCAGTCGCCATGGCTGTAGTCGACCGATGCCGACGGAATAAGGTCGTTGTACGTAGGGCTTTGCTCTGCCTTCAGCACACCTGCCTCATAATACTTAGTCCGCTGATGCTCGTAGCGCAATCCGGCACATGCCGTAAAACGCCCCAGACCGAGAGTATAGTCGACAAATGCCGAATAAAACTGCTGTTGCAGATGGTCGTCGGCATCTGCCGAGAAGCCGCTCTGAGTAAAGCGGTCCTTGCGGTCGGTGAATGTATCTTCCGTGCCAAACGCCACCTCGCCGCCAAGCAACGGGGCTGTTACCACCAGCTTGGCGGCATAGAGAGAATTACGCACGTCATTATATGAGGTAGCGTCCACTTCGTCGTTGTTGGCAGCCACCTGCCAGCTGCGCGAGCATCCGCCCAGATAGTCGGCGTTGAAGTCTATGCTCCACTTGCCGAACGTGCCCGTATAGTATCCGTTGACCGAATGGTTCCAGCCGTTGTTCTCAGCCGTCTCCGACTCTGTCTCAATATTGTCATACTCGTCTCCGTCACGCAACAATATGGTGTTGCCCGTTATATGTGAGCTGCTGTTGGCAAGAGATTTGTCAGCCACATAGCGCACGCCGAACGACTGGCGGCTGTCGGGTTCATAATTGAAGCCCACCTCACCATTAAAGTTAGAATCGTTGCCGGTCTCAATATTGTCAGACATCATCGTCCATACTGACGACGTGTTCATCAGGCTTAGAGTCTGTTTCTTTATATAAAAACTGTTTTCCTTAAAGTTTCCTTTCACAAAGACGTCAAGCCCGCCGGTGCGGTAGTTTAGCGAAAGGCCTTCGCAACCTTCACCTTCATGTCCCTGCGACCATTCGGCATAAGCCAGTCCGCTAAGTCCCTGTCCGCGCAGGCGTATTGTCTTTAACCGTATCACCGCCCCTACATCCGACGAATAGCGCGCACCGGGATTCATTATTATTTCGGCCTGCTGAATCTCCGTGGCGCGCAGCTGTCCGAGTTCGTTCATGTCGCGCACCTTGCGCCCGTTGATGTAAATCTCTGCCCCGCCACGGCCTATCACACTGAAATTGTCGCCGTCGCCTGTAACGAAAGGCAGACAGCCAATCATGTCGGCTGCCGAACCCATCATGGAAAGCGGCGTGCCCGCAACGTTGGCCACAATGGTGCTGCCCCTGCGCTCCACCATCGGGCGCGACGCCTTTACCTCTACACCTTTAAGCATCATGGCGTCGGCCTTAAGAGTTATGCTGTTTTCCTGACGGCATGGCACGATGACAGTAGTGTAGCCTACAAAAGACACGCGGAGCAGACAGTCTTTCTGCGGCATTGAAGGCATGGCAAAAGTGCCGTCGGCTTCCGTGACGCATCCAGAGATATACGATTTGTCGCCGGCAGCCAGCATAACAACATTGGCGTAAGCCATGGGCGAGCCGTTTTGGTCGGTCACACGGCCGCGCACACTGACGCTGCGCTGGCGCGACTCGCTGTACTGCACCACGAAGTAAGCATTGCGCTCAACAAACGCAAAGGGCTTGCCGCTGAGCACTATGGCGAGCGCCTCCGCTTGTGTCTTGTTTTCCACAGTGGCCGTAACCCTGAAACGCTCCGTCTCCTTATATGTAAACAGAATGCTCTTTCGGCCTGCTTTCTCGAGCCGCTTTAATGCTGACGGCAGTGGTTCGTCGGCAAACTTCAGCGTAATAAGCCTCTTGTTATTTTCTCCGGCATAGCTTATGTTTAAGCAAAAAGCCATGAGGCACAGCAGCAACGGGAGTCTTATGTTTACAACAATTTTATAAATAGCCATAATTCTTTGTCTTTACTTCTAATACAACCCAAGCACCGAAATGGGTATAGTATGCATGTCTTTTTATCAGTATTTAACATTTTAGGGCGTTTAGTGCATTTTCAAAAATGCCATATCTACCCTTCTTCCACTTTTATGACACATAAAAAGACATGAAGTAACCATAATCTAATCTGCCGACAAGACTGCATACGCAGCTGGATTTTGTAAATAAAACGGATAAAATTCGTTACGGATGCTACCAGAATGCCTGTGCATGCGTTATTTTTTGTTAATTACAAAAAAGTGTCAGCAGTAATTCAAAATATTATCACTACATTTGCATATTAATATTGGGTTTCAGTGGCAAATGTTATGGATGAACCTATTTTCATTTTCAGCCGAAACACTTTATTTGTGTACATGATTGGGGCTTTAGGCAATCGTGAAGGCAATGAGTAATTCTATTTATTTCCATTTTACTACGTTACCGCATGCCTGCACATATTTTCCTAATCAAGGTGTATACATTGAAAACAAATATTGAACGTTACAGAGAATGATAAACTATCAAACAAACCATGAACATTAGAATCTTGTTTACATTATTGCTGTCGGTCATGCTGAATTGCCTAGCTACAGCAGAGGAAATGCTTGTGCTGCGCCTCAAAGGCGGTAGCAAAATTTCTTACGTGCTTGCAGAAAAACCAATTATGACTTTCAGCGGCGGCCGGCTCGCTATTACCTCGACAGATGGCTGTGCAGACTATGAGCTCATTAATGTTGAGGAGTTCTGCTTTGTAGATATCCCGACTGCTATTGACAATGTCATGGCCGATGAAGTGCGCTTCGCCCGTCTATCTGACGGTGTACGCATATACGGTGTGGTCAAAAGCAACGAAGTAATGGTATTTGACACATGCGGCCGACAGGTGTCTGCAACAGTTACCATAGTCAACAATTATGCTGACGTCAGCCTCAACGCTGCCCCGCAGGGCATTTATTTGATAATAGCAAAAGGAATAGCAACAATTAAAATTACAAAAAGATGAAATACTTTTTCGCATTGATGCTGTTGGTAGCCGCCACAGCATTCACGGCCTCAGCTCAGACCGTAATGAAAGTAAAAATGACTAGCGGAGAAACAACTGAGATACCTGTCAACAAGATAGACAACGTGACATTCGGCGAAATCTCAGAACCAGAAATGCCAGAGGCCGGACACCCTGTAGACCTCGGACTTAGCATATTGTGGGCTGACCGTAACGTAGGGTCCACATCCGAATTCGACCCTGGTATAGAATGTGGATGGGGCGATCCAACGGGCGAGAAGACATCGAGTAATCTCGATGACTATCCATGCCCATTTCCACCTAAGGACATCAGTGGAACAGAGTACGACATAGCTCGAGTTAAATGGGGGGCACCATGGAGGATGCCTACTAAGGAAGAAATAGAAGAACTTAAATATGTTAGTAATTCTACTATAAAAAAATCAACGGGATATGCGTATGGTTCATATTACATGAAAGTAGAAAATATAAATACAGGTAACTGCATTTATTTACCTAATGGCAGTGATACGCACAATTATATTCATTATTATTGGACAAGCACATTATCAACCATTGCTACTTATAATGCTTATAAATTTGGTATAGCTGGTTCTTCTACCACAATATTTAGTGATGAAGATTTCCGTTATTGTGACTATTACATCCGACCGGTAATGGACAAAATAGACATTACAACAGGAGACGCATTAAACATCACGGCAAACTCGGCAATGCTTGTCGGTACTGTCGAAGACACAGGGAACAGTGTTGAAACAGGTTTCCTTTACGGAACATCAGATAATCTTAAAGAAAGAGGCAAAAGGATTGAGGCCGGGTATTCGCGTGGCGAATTCAATATTGTGGTAGTTGATTTGTCCGAAGGTTCCACATATTATTATTGCGCTTATGTGAAAATGAGCGAAGACCTGTACATATATGGCGAAACAAAATCATTTGTCGCTCAGGATACTTATAAGGTGGGGGACTTATGGCCCGATAAAAATGATAAATATAACGCAAAGGGAGTAGTGTTTAAAGTTGATGCCGATGGTCTGCACGGCAAGGTGGTGTCGATAAGCTATGCTGAAAACCTTGCGTGGGATTCCAACTCCATACCATCTAACGAACACTGCATAAACGTGTCTGACGGTTCTCTGAACCAGATGCCATTAAGTCATTCACCTGCAGGCAAATGGTGCGCTAACTACGGAGATGACTGGTATTGTCCAGCACGCGGCGAATTGGTTGAACTAAACAGTGTCATAGACAAAGTTAACAGCACCTTAATGTCTATCCCCACAAGCATCCATAACGGCTTTTATTGGTCGTCAACTCAATATTCAGCAACTTATTACGATCTCGCATATATTGTCTGCATTGCTGAAGATAAATATTTGGGATTTTCAGGAGGATGGTTTGGCGAAAACTCAAAGAGCGAGAAACGGCGCGTCTGCGCTGTCAAGAAGTTCTAACAGACAGTATAAAGAGCCATGGAAATGACAGCAAATCCTATAAGGAATCAATACGCTAACGTTATAATTTACAGGCTTTACAGTTGTTTTCTTGACAGGGACAACATCAGAATACACACATCCATAAAAAACAGCAGCCTCAACCCACAAAAAATTGTATGGAAGAGGCTGTCTTATTACTTTTACAAAATTATCATTTCACCATCTTCAGGATTATGAAATTCGACATGTCCGAATGGAAATGGTGTATCCTTATTACGCAAAACGGAGCACATAATATAACAATGATCAATGGCATCAACGTGAATAATAATCATATCAATCATGACAAACGTTTTTCAAATATAACAACCACGTCTTGATCTTTTGGAATAATTGTAGTACGCGAGCTCGGGATAAGAAAACATATATATAAATTGATAATCCCTCAAATATTTTGTATGTTTATGACTATAAATCAAATAGTTACAAATAATATAAATGATGATTACCAAGGACAACGTAACTAAATTTTTCTGTATTATCGATGAATTTGAGTATTGAACTTTCAAAATATCAGCATTTGTCCTCACTATGTAATGACGGCGTAAGGCATCATAACTGTAAAGGGCGCATATCAGACATGCGAAATAAAAAACATACTTGTATGCTACTATTTCGGCACTTACCGCACTTTCAAGAAATATTACCTCAACTGCATCATGGGGCAACTAAGAAGTGATTTCCCGAATGCCGTTTTCTACAATCGCTTTGTTGAGTTTATGCCACGCATATTCTATGAACTTATGCTGTTCATGTGCCTGTATTCTTTCGGAAGATGTTCCAGCATCACTTTCGTGGACAGTACGATGATTCCCGTTTGCCATAACCTCAGAAGGTATTCAACAAGGTGCTTACCGGTCTTGCAAAAAGTGGGAAAGGTACGATGGGATGGTGCTACGGCTTTCAAACTGCACCTCTTTATGCAACGACTCTGGAGAAATCATAACCTTCTGTCCGACAGCGGCTAACGTCGATAACCGGGAGAAAGGGTGTGGAGCGTGTTTACCAGGCATCTTTACGGAAAAGTCTTCGCCGACAGGGGATATAAAGAAGGAACTTTTCGAGTCGCTTCTTGACCGCGGCATACATCTTGTGCACAGTCTAAAAGCCAACATGAAGAATAAGATCATGTCCATGTAGGACAAGGTCATGCTCAGGAAAAGGTATGTCATCGAGTGCATCAACCACCTACTCAAAGACAAGACCAACTTGGTTCACTCAAAGCACAGATCCGTGCACAAATTCATAATGAATGTATGCTCAGCACTGGCTGAATATTGTTTCTTCGAAAACAAGTAGGTATAAACTCCTGGAATATGATGGCAATAATCAACATCGTTAAGCATTTCGCTTACAGACATTATCAAATGCACACAAGGATTAAGGTTAACTCTGAGAGTATGGAGTCGAGCATGTCAATATTATCGCAATAATCGACTTTGAGGATGTACTACATAAAACATTAATACGCAACCGATTCCACATAATGCGATTTTACACAACGTTTCAATAAAGTCGCCAATCACATCTGAAACTGACCACGTCAAGGTCGTTAAGAACATTCATCGAAACCCTTCTTTTACCCACTTTAACACACAAAAAGACACAAAATAACCATAGCCCGACCTCCGGCAAGACTGCATACGCAGCTGGATTTTGTAAATTAAACGGATAAACTCCGTTCACTTAACGCTCTCAGAACAGCGGTGCCGGACAGGGATTGGTCTTCAGACCGAAAAATTGCGCATTTTCGGGTATTTTAATTAAGTCATTGAATGATAAGCATTTACAAGACTTTCGCAGCAAAAAGACAAAAGTTAAAAAACATTACTCGGCCATTTACCGGTCAAAAGTGGTGCATTTACGATGTAAAAGTGGGCTATTTGTAATGCAAAAAGCCTCAACTTTAAAGGCAAAACCATGCTTTTTAGGACCAAAAAGAGGGCCAAACGTAAATGAAAGTTAATAAAGCGACAGTTTTAAGCAGCGCAAATTAACATCCTTTACACATCGGTTTTCTATTTCAGAAAAAACTTTTGTCCTGATCTTTTACCATGTCTTTAAATGCCATGAAAATGCCATTTATTCTTTTATCCAATCATGTCATACTTTAAATTTTATTGATTACCTTTGTATGAATGTTTTAAATCAACAGCTGAAAATGAACAACGGCGAAGACCTTACACGGGGCAAAATAACACCTACTCTGCTGCGCTTCACACTGCCGATGATGGCAGGGGCGATGATGCAGCAGTGCTACAACATTGCCGATACGCTCATTGTGGGGCGTTTTATCGGTGCTGAGGCACTGGCGGCCGTCGGCTCGGCCTACACGCTTATGGTGTTTATCACGTCCGTGATGCTCGGCCTGTCGATGGGCAGCGGCACGGTGTTCTCGCTAAAGTTCGGCGAGGGCAACATGGCAGGTCTGAGGCAGAGCGTGGCGGCAAGCCTGCTGCTTACGGGCGGAATAACCGTTGTGCTGAACGCCGCGGCATATATCTGGATCGACGGCACGCTGCGCCTGCTGAGCGTTCCGGCTGATGTTTATCCGCTGATGCGCAGCTACCTTATGATAATATACGGCGGCATAGCGCTGTCGTTCGTCTACAACTTCTGCGCGTCGCTGCTGCGTTCTGTGGGCAACAGCCGCACTCCGCTGTGGGTGCTGGCAGCGTCGGTGGTGCTCAACGTTGTGCTCGACCTCGTTCTCGTGCTGCTTTTCGGGCTCGGCATTGAGGGCGCTGCGTGGGCAACGCTCATATCTCAGGCTGCGGCAGCAATAGGCATAACGGCATATATACTGAAGACGCGCCCAGAACTGATTCCGCGCCGCAAGGACATGGCCGTAAGCCGGGCAACGCTCGGCGAGATAGCCACATTCTCGTCGCTCACTTGCGTACAGCAGTCGGTGATGAACTTCGGCATACTGATGGTGCAGGGCCTCGTAAACAGCTTCGGCATGGCTGTGATGGCGGCATTTGCGGCTGCCGTAAAGATAGACTCGTTTGCGTATATGCCTGTACAGGAGCTGGGCAACGCTTTCTCGACCTTCGTGGCGCAGAACTTCGGCGCATCCAAACGGGGACGCATACGCCGCGGAGTGAAGCAGGCTCTGCTGATGACGACAGTATTCTCGCTGGTGGTGTCAGCGGCAGTCTTTGTGCTTGCCAAACCACTGATGATGATATTCGTGGACGGTTCGCAGCATGACATAATATCCATCGGCGTGAGATATCTGCGCATAGAGGGAGCCTTTTACGTTGGCATAGGCGTGCTGTTTCTGCTCTACGGCTACTATCGCGCCATTAGGATGCCGGGCATGTCTGTGGTGCTGACGGTGCTGTCGCTTGGTCTGCGCGTGGCGCTCGCCTATGCCCTGTCAGCCGTTCCGGGCATAGGAGTAGACGGCATATGGTGGTCTATACCTATAGGATGGGCAGTGGCAGATGCCGTAGGCATGCTCTACTACGGCAAGACGCTCAGGCGCATCTATGCCCGCAGGGGCAATGCCGCTCACGCCATGACTGTCAGGACTTAAAGCCTTCAGCCCTTAATGCCGGCCGAAACAGGGCTATGCCACTACCGCATACTGCGCAAGAACAGAGGAACGGACAAGAAAAAAAGTGTAATTTATGCACTTTTTACTTTGTTTTTTGCTACATATAAATATTTTTGACTACATTTGCAGCACTTTAAACTTAAACAATATAACATTATCTTTACAACATGAACTTAAGACTGATTGCGGGTGCTGCGGCACTTGCTGCGGCGCTGACCTCATCGTTTGCCCAGCCGCGCGTGATGGACGTCGACACGGGCAAAAACGGCGCCCCCATACAGAAGACAATGTATGGCATTTTCTTTGAGGACATCAACTATGGTGCCGACGGCGGTCTTTACGGCGAAATGCTGGTAAACCGCTCGTTCGAGTTCAAACAGAGTCTGACAGGATGGACAACCTTTGGCAACGTCAACGTGAAAGACGACGGCCCCTTTGAGCGCTGCCCTCACTACGTTGAGCTGGCATGGCCGGGACACGCAGACCGTCTGACCGGAATGCAAAACAGCGGCTACGGCGGAATAAGCCTAAAGCAGGGCGAAGACTACAGACTGACGCTGTGGGCAAAGGCGGCCGAGGGCGAAGGCGGCATAAAGGTGGAACTTATAGACCAGCTGACCGACAGCGAACCTCAGGCCTTCGTAACACAGGAACTGAAGATAACATCTGGAGAATGGAAAAAATATGAACTGATAATGAGGTCGCCCAAGAACGACACAGAAGCGGGCCTGCGCATCCTGCTCAACGGCAAGGCTCCGGTGTGTCTCGAGCACGTAAGCCTCTTCCCGGTAAAAACATTCAAAAACCGCAAGAACGGCATGAGGGCCGACCTCGCTCAGGCATTGGCCGACATGCACCCGGGCGTGTTCCGCTTTCCGGGCGGATGCATCGTTGAGGGCGCCGACCTGCAGACACGCTATCAGTGGAAGAACACGATAGGCCCCGTGGAAAACCGCCCCGTGAACGAAAACCGCTGGCAGTATGCCATGAAGAGCCGCATCAGTCCCGACTACTATCAGAGCTACGGACTGGGCTTCTTCGAATATTTCCAACTGTCTGAAGACATTGGTGCCGAGCCGCTGCCTGTGCTCAACGTGGGCATGGCATGCCAGTTTCAGAACAAGGACGACAGCGCCAACGTGCCTATGAGCGAGCTGCAGCCATACATACAAGACTGCCTCGACCTCATTGAGTTTGCCAACGGCGACACCACCACTACATGGGGACGCAAGCGCGCCGAGATGGGGCATCCCGCACCCTTCAACCTTAAATATATAGCCGTGGGCAACGAGCAGTGGGAAGAGCCTTACTTCAAGCGTCTGCCGCCGTTCGTCAAGGCTATACGCAAGAAATATCCCGACATAAAGATTATAGGTACATGCGGACCGGCGCCCGAGGGCGAGATGTTTGAACACGGATGGAAGGCCATGAGAGAGATTGGTGTCGACCTCGTAGACGAACACTACTACAAATCGGAAGAGTGGTTCCGCAACAGCAGCATGAGATACGACAGCTACAGCCGCAAAGGCCCGAAGGTGTTTGCCGGCGAGTATGCCTGCCACGGCGACGGAAAGAAATGGAACCATTATGAGACATCACTATATGAGGCAGCCTTCATGACCGGACTGGAGCGCAACGCCGACGTGGTGCTCATGGCCACCTACGCTCCGCTCTTTGCGCGCGTTGACGCATGGCAGTGGCGCCCTGACCTGATATGGTTCGACAACGCACGCATGTTCAAGTCGGTAAGCTACTACGTACAGCAGATGTATGCCTGCAACAAAGGCACCAACGTGCTAAAGCTGACCATGAACGGTAAGCCTGTGGCAGGACAGCAGGGACAGGCCGGACTGTATGCCAGCGCAGCAGCAGACAACGGTGACGGTTCGGTAATTGTGAAAGTTGTGAACACAGGCAAGACCACACAGCCCGTGAGCGTCAACCTTAAAGGCATGAAGGGCGAAAGGACGGCACAGACAACCACACTGACCTGCACCGACATGGATGCCGAAAACACTTTAGAGGAGCCCGAAAAGATTGTACCTAAGACGGGCACGCTTACATGTAAGGCAGGCAAAAAATGCACTGTGATTGAGGACGAGATTGCCCCGATGACCTTCAGAGTATACAGGATAAAGAAATGACAAACACGACGCCTGGCTTTGGCTCATGGCTAACAAAGGCCGCAGCCGGGCGCATAAAAAGGACATAGAGCAGCAGACTACGCAGGCAGGACAATGCTCACAGCAACATTCTACCTGACATGCAGGCTGCATAACGCCTGACTCCGGCAGACAACTGGCAGAGAGCAGCACATGGCTCTGCTCCACCGCTGTCTGCCGGAGTTTTGTTTACATCCATGATGCCATAAAGTAATGGCTACAAGACTACAAAGCACAAATATTTGACAGTTTTTCTGCCTCCGGCATTAAACCAACAGCCATGCTGCAACGTCTTATTATTAAGAAACAAAAACTTTTACCATGAGAAAGACAATAATAATCGCTACAATCGCACTGTTCATCGGCTTAGGCACGACATCGTGCGTAACGACACGCCCTCCGCACGGGCCGCACCCCAAGCACGTCAATCACAAGCCGCCGAAACCGCCAAAGAAGAAAAAGCATAAGCACCCGAAACCGCCTAAAAAGGACGAACCGCCACACGGATACTGGCACTGACAGCAGTCGAAGACTCCACGACCAGACCATCACTGCGCAGCAAGGCGCATTATGCAGCAAAGCATACGGCAGCAAGCCACACCGCATACAACAAGCCCCTGACCTTGACATAGGCCGGGGGCTTGATGCATATAGCCAATCAGCGCCTTCCGCAAACCGATACGAAGAGCACGGATGCAGAGAAAAGCACACATCAATAAAGGCATAAGGCACTAAACAACGATTTGCCGGCATTTAGCTGTCAAGACGAGAGATTTACGGCTTAAATTCCCCATATTTGGTTTTATTAACACGTAGCGCTTGTGCGTAACTAAATTTATTAGTTTCTTTGCAGAAAGAAAAAATGAACACCTGTTATGAAAACACTTTTGCTCCTTTTATTATCTCTCGTTGCAGCCATGCCGGCAGCAATGGGACAAGTTGCAGACCAAAAGTTCACGGTCAGCGGAACGGTGGTTGACTCGATAAGCCGCGAGGGCGAACCATACGCCACGATAAGCATAACCAGAAAAGAAAAGCCCGGCAAGGCCGTAAAGATGGCCGTAACCGACAAAGACGGCCGCTTCAGCGAGACGATGAGCGGAAAGGGCAGCTTCGTCATAACCATAAGCTCCATAGGGCGCAAAGCCATAACAAGAAACTTCAGCGTAACAGAAGGCAAAAAGGCTATAGACCTGGGCACGCTCTACATCACTGACGCCAAGAATGAACTGGAGGGCGTTGAGATTGTGATGCAGAAGCCGCTTGTGAAGGCCGATATTGACAAAATTGAATACGACATAGAATCAGATCCCGACTCAAAGTCGAACTCGATAATAGAAATGCTGCGCAAGGTGCCGCTGGTGACAGTAGACGGCGAAGACAACGTAACCGTAAACGGCAGCAGCTCGTTCAAGGTATATGTGAACGGACGGCCCAACAACATGATGACCAAGAACCCGAAAGAGGTGCTGAAGAGCATGCCGGCCAACAGCATAAAGAAAATAGAGGTGATAACCGACCCGGGACCTAAATATGACGCAGAAGGCGTGGGCGGCATACTAAACATCGTAACCATAGGCGGAGGCATAGAGGGATACACGCTCACCCTGAACGGCAACGTGAGCAACCGTGGAGCCGGCGGAGGCCTGTTCGGCACGATAAAGTCGGGCAAGCTGACGGTGAGCGCACGCTATAACTACAACTACGACGGCAACAGGACTGGCTACAGCGAAAGCTCGCGCACGGTTACAGAAGATAACATAAGCGCCGACGCGTCGAACATGGCATCGAGCTCTGAAAACAAGAGCCACGGCAACTTTCAGTCGGGAAGCATCGAGGCAAGCTACGAAATAGACTCGCTTAGGCTTGTCACCATGTCACTGGGCCTATGGGGCGGAGGCAGCAAGGGCTACAGTATGTCGGAAATGACTGGAACAAGTCCGCTGGACGGGCACCCTCTATACGGCTACTCAGCCATGGGAAGGAGCAACTCTTCATGGAAATCAATAGACGGCGGCATCGACTATCAGAGACTCTTCAAGGTGAAAGACCGCATGCTGACGCTGTCATACAAAATAAACACCAACCCTGACGCGAGCGACTACTATACTGACTACGACGAAATAAGTGCCGACAACGGATGGGAAGACTATATCAGCAGGCTCGAAAACCAATACAGCGACAACAGTGAGCGGTCGACCGAACACACGTTTCAGGTCGACTACACCACACCTATAGGCAAGATGCACACCGTGGAAGGCGGAATGAAATACATAATAAGAAACAACAGCTCGGAAAACGACCGCTACATAAAGCCTGCCGAAGACGGCGGCGAATATGTCTACGACACGGAGCAAAGCTCTCACTATAAGCATGAGAACGACATCATAGCGGCTTATCTGGGATACAAGATAAAAGTGAAGAAATGGTCGGGACGGCTCGGAGCAAGATATGAACACACCATACAGGACGTGAAATATCTGCTCGGACAGGGCGATGACTTCAGAAAGCACTTCAACGACCTTGTGCCTTCTGCCACGATAGGATACAGGCTTACGGATATGTCCAATCTAAAACTGGGCTACAGCATGCGCATCTACCGCCCCGGAATATGGTATCTGAACCCATACCTGAACAACACCGACCCGTCAAACCTCAGCCAGGGCAACCCAAACCTGGAAAGTGAGAAGAGCCACTCGTTCAATATAGGCTACAGCAACTTTACGTCAAAGCTGAGCCTTAACCTCTCCATGCGCTACTCGTTCACCAACAACAGCATAGAAAGGCTGACAACAATGGTGAACGACAACAGCATAGCCGGACTGCAGAACCCAACAGGCAAGGACGTGCTCTACTCCACTTACGAGAACATCGGCAAGACACGGTCGGCAGCCTTGAGTGCATACGTAAACTGGAACGCGACAAAGAACACCAGGATATATGCCAACATGAACGGCCAGTGGCAATACTTCTCCGACGGCAAAGACCTCAGCAACAGAGGCTGGAACATGTATCTGTCAGGAGGCATACAGCAGTCGCTGCCAAAAGAATGGCGCATAAGCCTCAACGTGTTCACGATGACACCGGGCATCACGCTGCAGGGACGCGGAACGAGCTATACAAGCTACGGCATAAACATCAACAAGTCGTTCCTGAACAAGCGGCTCACGATATCGGCCTTTGCCAGCAACTTCCTGAAAAAATATATGGAGTATAAGAACACAACATCGAGCACCGACTTTATACAGAAGTCTGTTTCAAAATACGACAACCAGCGCTTCGGCATAAGCCTGAGCTACCGCATAGGCGAACTGAAAGCAAGCGTGAAGAAGGCTGCCCGCTCGATAAGCAACGACGACGTGAAAGGCGGCGGAGGAGGCAACGCTTCCGGCGGACAATAAATCCGCCACGGGATAAACGCAGACGTGATGTTGTGCAGGAAATGATATAATGCAAAAGCGTGAAAATATTTCGGGAACAACATGCCCGGCAAAGCCTTATGTCACGCATGGCTCTATATGACGAGAAAACATCATAGCCGGCTATTGACCGCAACACCTCCGGCGCTCCGCTGTAATCGCAAATGCGTCATATGCCAACGGCATCAGACTCGACATAAACTGCATACATACAAAACAAATCTGCAAGATAAGGCATCACAACAGACACCATATCTTGCAGATTTATTTATTGGCACTGCCTGCATGACATAGCCCGGCAAACAGGCTCACTTACAGGCATTGCTCTTGTTGTCTAATTATTTTCCGGTCATTGTAACCTTACCCTTAGAAGCCTTCAAAGCCTTTGTAAGCTTCACCATAGGAACAGAGTTGCTGCCAGAAATAACGTTCTTGACCATCTTGCGCTTCATTACAGGAGCCGACTGCTTCTTCTGTGATGCAGGTGCCTCAGGAGTTGTAAACTCTTTCTTTGCAAGAGGTCCCCATTCTTCATTGATATTCTGGGCAATAGAGAAGGCAATGTAAGAAGTGTTCGGGTCAACAGTCCAATAAGCCTCGTCTACACCAAACTGATTCCAGTCAGGATCCATCGGATAGTCGGTCTTCAGAAGTTCGATAACCTTATCGTCATTCCACTCCTTATCATAAACTGCCTTATCCATTATAATATCACGGTGCATAGAGGTCTGATCGTTAGGAGTATATGTAACCACCTGATAATAACCAGACTGAGCGTCACCGCCAAAGTTACCGACAGTGATTTCCATCTGTGCCAAGCCTTCACCGCCAAGTTTCTTTGTTGTAACCGGTATTATTACCATATCAGCAAAAGTACCGTTTACGTCCCATGCCTGAACATAGACCTCATAGTCTGTTCCCGGATTATTTCTTTCCCATGTGTTAGTAGCCTCACCTGTGTTGTTAAAGCCAAATCCCTTAACATAGTCGCCTAAAGTTTCAAATCCGAACATCGGGCCCATCATCTCGAAGTTCTCCTCAGCAGTGCCTGCGGGGAACAATATTGCAGCATAACCGGCAACGCCTGATCCTGGTTTGAATGTTACTGTTATGTCGCTTGTGGTAACCTCGTCAATGGTATAATTGATAGAGCAGTCGCCAACAAGGTCTTTCTTCGGTGTGGTGAAGTTTGTTCTTGTTGCTCCGCAAGGAATCTGATACTGGTCGTATCCTACAGTGATGATAGCATACTCAGCATTTGGCTTGAAAGCAAAGTCGAATCCGTGCAGTCTGCCGTCTACGAAGTCCTGGAACAATATTTCACTGTCACTACCGTCAAGATAGTTTGCGATAGCTTCCTCTGTCGTAAGCCTGTCGGCACGAACCTTAGACAGACACGCAATCTTGAAACCTACACACTGAGGCGTGCGTGTAACAGACAAAGCAACGGTGTCGCCGGTGGCTCCGCTGTAAAAGCCCTTATACTCTACGTCGGCTGCAACGCGGCCCTCAAGCGAAACAAACGAAACGCTGTCGATACGCTCTACGAGATAACCTTTAGTGCTGCCTGTCTTGTCGGTCACTAACATACGGTTAGGATTAGTCTGGGCATAGCCCATTACAGCCACGATGGCCAATATGATTGTAGTAAAAAGTTTTTTCATCATTTCATGAATTTAATTGTTTTTTTATTTACGCTGAACAGATATACACCTTTTGTAAGGGCGCTTGTGCTGATAGGAGTTCCGTCCCAGTTCTCCTTTGCTATGATAACCCTGCCGCTCAGATCGCATACTCTTACGCGGGCAGCCTGACCGCCCTGCAATCCGTCGGCACCGAGCATTCCTCCACGGTAATAAGGCACAAGAGAAGAATCTTCTGCGGCAGGCAGACCTTCAATGCCGGTGCCTTCAGAAGTGAATTTCAAGCTCATAATGTCGCTAAAGGAGATTGTCTCTTTCGTTCCTGACGTACCATTAATCTCCATGCCATGGTCGCCAAATGTTATCTTTGCGATATCCGTCAGCAAGTATGACTTGCTCTCAGAGGCCTGCGATGCGGGATTGACCACAAGACTGGTGGTCTGCGCATCTGCTGTGAGCCCTCCGTAGGCTAACGCAAGAAACATCGGAATAAACGTTTTTTTCATAGAAATGAATATTTAATTAACCTTAATTCCGCAACACTATAATTTAACTTTATTTATA
>UMFU01023984.1_pt1 | contig 40523 bp, 68 predicted proteins | sample 1965091 | NCBI WGS metagenome assembly UMFU01 (sample SAMEA4836054, study PRJEB28245) | human gut metagenome | biome: gut microbiome; material: fecal sample | place: Denmark | collected 2008
TATTTATAAGACTACTATGATAATCATAAAAACAAATACTCTTATATAGTTTGTCGTTTTTATTTAATCTTGTGCCTTTCTTAAAAGAAACAAAATTAACAGTATCATCCTTATTTACAACAATATAATCCCCCACATCATGGATATCATGCACTATGTCCGGGGGATTTTTTTTAAATACTTTCATACATTCATCTATCATTTTTTCTCCAATTATTAAATAATTACTCTATAAAATGACCCCATGAGATATAAATAATCCTATAGGGTCATTTCAAATCAATTCATTTTCTTTCTCTAACAGAATCAATAAAGCCGTCATAGACATTGTTCTTAGATATTCTCCATCTTCCAACTCTCTTTCTTTAATCGGAATATCATTTATAAAATCATAGTTGGTATAAAGTTCGACGCCCTTATATTTTTGGCACCATACACAAACAATCGTATCGCCACCAAATTCTGCAATATCACGTTTTAATTCTCCTATTAGCTCTGAACATTCAAAACTAACGCTTTCCCCATTTTTATTTATAAACGCCATAATTACTCCTGTTTTATATATTTTATTTAGTATATCATAAAAATTTACATATTTCAAATAATATTGTTAATGCTATTATTATTTGCTGTAAAAATAAGTGATTTGCTAGTGTAATCGTGCTGTTTAAGCTCATAAATCAACTTTTCTTTAGTCATTTCCGGATTAGTTCTCTGTATATATTCAAGCAATTTATCTAATTCACACATCAAGATGCACTCTCACTTTCTTTCTTAATTCCTGCCATTAAATAATCCAACAAATAAATTAATTCTGAACCATAAAGGCTTATCCAGTCTGCCATAAATTCTTCCTGCTCTATAGGTATATGTATGCCGTAAGAAAAACAAAAACAGTGGCATAGCTCATGTGCTATTATTTTACGCAAATAAGCCCCTTTTGGCTTGTTGGATACATATATAGTCTTGTCGTTCCAATCGGTCACAGCAAGGCTTATAGAGCCGTCAGAACGTGTCAAATTATTGTTTGTACCGTGAACAAATTCAATTTTCCACTCAATACCATTTATCAAAAACATATTTCACCTCAAAAAAAAGAAATCACCAGCTAAATATCAGCCAGTGATTTCTAAATTTGAAATTATTATTTTTTCATTCTTCAATTAACAAGTAATTAACATATCTTGTTGCTGTTTCGGCAAGTTCTTCACTGTAATCCAGCAAATTCAACTTGTATTCCGGTTTGTGTCCGTATGCAACGGTATAAAGCTTTTCTACAAGCTCTAAATTGTGCAAATCGGATAGTTCAACAAGAATTTTGTGGTATAAAAATTTTCGTGTCCATTTGAATCGGTCACAGATTATTTTAAGCTTCCAGTTATTCTTGTTAAACCACTTGCCGCTATCCGGCTTTTCTACAATACCATAACGTTCAAGTGACTCTTTCTCCGGGATTGCCTGCCGTGATTTTTTCAATGTCTGCTCCATATCGTGGAAGCGTTTCACGTACAGGGCGGTAAAAACAATTCCCTTTTCCCCGGTAAACTTATTCGCAAGAAACTCACAGCCCATGCGGGTTACTTTATAACATTTGTTTTCTTTTCCGCTATCGTCTTTATATGTAGACGGAATAAAATAATCACTGACCACGAAATCGTGGTCAGTTAAAGTTTCAATAACTCCCTTTGTTTTGCCGTCTTTTGTACCCTCTAATTTTTCAAGTATCTTATAATGTTTCATTTCTAGCATATTTGCAATTTCTAATGTAGTTATTGTAGTATTTTTATTTATCACTTCTCCATTCATAACAGCACCTCCTAGTATGTTGGAACAAAGGTTCCGTCCATAATGCCAATCGCCAGTTCCATACCCGTAACTGCATAGAAGCTGTTGTTTTGAGCTGCACAAGTATTGAACAATTCTTCTAGTTCTTCATAAAGGCTGTCACTCAAGATTTCTTTAAGCCTATCCATAAATGGTTCAAAGATTTTAAAATACTCATCACCAGTTTCCGTCTTTTCTATTTGATTCGTATACACTATTTGCAAAAATTCTTTCATAAATTATACCTACCTTTCAATTTTTTCTTGAAAAGAGATACTCTCTATGATAAAATATTTCACAGAGAGTTATCTCGGTTTTAGAGCAGTTGCATGACCGTCAAATCATGGGCAACTGCTCTTTTTGCTTAATTACTGATTTCTTCATCAACCTTGTTGTCAAGCCATTCCTTTTTAGTTATCCCTTTTTCAGAAAGTTTTTTTTCTAGCTTCTCAAACTTTTCTCTGTCAAGTTCAGCACTAAAATTTCTTGTCTTTTCTCTACGCTGTTTCATGTAATCAGCTCTGCTCTTAGGTGCGATTTTAACCACCTCCTTGTTACGAGTTACATTATATAATGTTACGTGTAACAAGTCAATGCCTTTTTGAAAAAATTTTTAAAATCCACAAATCACTAGCCAATATTTAGTTGTCAATGTTCAAGAAAGCAGGGACATTTCTGCCCCTGCCATTACATTATTACATTTTACTTACAAGCGTTGAAAGCTTGCTTTTCAGCATTGTACGTTCTTCTGCCGTCATGTCTGTAAGCAGTTCTGTAATATCGCCGGACAACTCTTTCATGTAGTTTTCAAGCGATTTCATCTTATGTTCTTTGTCCTCTGCGGTATTCGCTTTGTGCATTTCTTTGGTTTCTGTATAATGCCGCTTCGCTTTATCATAGCCGCTTTCGGTCATATTCATGCCGCTTACCGCCGGTTCTGTGTAATACATTCTGCCATAATTGCGGTCAATATCCCTGTCGTGTTCCATTCCGCTGTACATTTCCGGTGTCATGTGGAAATACGGAGGTTCATCGTATCCCCGGCGCGTTCCTCTGCCTTTTGGCGCAAATCTGCCGTTTGCATAGCGGTAGTTATCATAAAATCTTCTGCCGTCACCAAACCGCTCAAACATTTCCATTGTTTCATCTGCGCTCGATTCTTCCATTGCTTTCATCAATGTACGATAATACATTGCTTCTGCAAGGTCTTTCATCATATCTGTAACCTGTCCCATTTCACACGGGTCTATATTTTCAATTCCTTTGTCAATTTCACATTTGGCACATTCAGACAGTTTTTCAATCATGTCGTGCATTCTCATAATATCCATAAAACCGCCCCCTTATGCTTCCCGAACTGCAATTAAATTGCTGTTCTGAACTTCGATTGCCTGTGTAGAAGTATTCTGTACCGCCGCCATAACGCAGCAACCGCGTGGAACGTCCACATATGCCTGTGCCGAAACATTAAAGAAGTTCTCTACTGCCGCCGGTGTAACAATCATACGAGTTGACTGCAACGGCTCACCGTCAATCGCAATAGCAAGAGAAATAGCTTCAACCGTTCCGCCGGTAGGGATTTGAATGTTTCCGGAATAAGACACTAAAAATCTTGCCCTGCACTGATTTGTAAGCCCTCTTAATTTAACAATGCCGCTTCCCTGTCTGTGCGTAATGCAATTTGAACCGGCAACCGGTGTTTCTGTAAATACCACATCTTCTCCCTGCGCAACAGTTTGAAGTGCAATTCCTGTAAATTCTGCCATGATAATACCTCACTTTCATAAAAATAAGGGCAAACTGTTTCAGCCTGCCCTTGCTCTCCCGGCTCAAATGCCGGTAACGTCATGTAACACTGCTTTTGCAGACATAATCTTTTTGATTAAGATACATTATTAATTTGTGCTTTATTAGCAACCGCACCCTGCATTGCAACCGCAGTATATATTAGGGTTCGGCACCTGATATGCCGGAATCGGCGCCGGATTGACTGCATTAATAATCTGCTGTGTCTGCGAAGCCATTGCAGTAGTAAGTAATGCGCTCTGTCTATCCTGTGAAGCCGCTCTGCGTAAATCGTTGTTTTCTGCCTGTAAGCTGGAAATTTTCTCATTGCAGAGATAATCAAGAATGGCTCTTGTCCCTGCATTTTGGCTGTCGATAATATCTCGTGTATTACTATTCATTGTATTCTGTAATGCACAAGTATTCTGTGCCATGTTGTAATTTACGCCTTGAATTGCTTCTCTTGTTTCGCAGCAGCAATTAGCAAGCTGTGATTGTAATGCATTTGTATTCTGCATATTTGCTACAGTGTCCGCATTAATAGCTTGCTGAATACCAAACCCAGTCTGTAAGATATTGGTATTAATGCCATTAAAGCCTGTGAGCATACCATTATTGACAGCATAGAAGCCATCACACAATCCGTTGGTAATTCCGTCAAGCTTTGACACAATAGCTGAATTATCAAATCCTCTTTGAATATCAGCCTGTGTTGCATATCCCTGTAATGCTCCACCATTTCCACCGAAACCACCGAAGCCGCCGCCCCAGCCGCCGAATATTGCGAAGATTACGACAATAAACCAAAGCCAACCGCCATCTCCCCAGCCGTTGTTATTGCTATTGCCATCAATATTAGCCACTAATGGCACACTAGCACAATTTGAATTAAACATATTATTTGCCTCCTAAAAATATATTCATAAAGAGGTTTCCCGGATATTATGCATAAACCTCTAATATGCTGTTACATGTTAAATTTACTTTTTAACTTACTCATTACTTCATCAGCGTTTAAGCCTTTTTCTTTACATAAGTTTCTTGCCATCTGTTCAACGCCTTGCATATCGCCTTTTTGAGCCATTCCTACGACATTTTTCATCATAGGGTTTGACATCATCTGGTTGTTTCCTACAATCTGTTGCAAAAGCTGTTGAGGTCCACCTCTCATCATTTGAATAATGTTAATTGGATTCATTCTTTCTCACTCTCCTTGCTTTGTGTTCGTGAAGATTTTTTTTGTGAACTTAAAGTCTTATCAAATCTATCCTCTAATTGTTCAATTTTCCCAAATAATTCATCTAGTTTATTCATAATACCCTCTGTAGCTTTCTCTGATAGGTCTATTTTGAGATTTTCTGCGTTAGGTATAGAATTTATTGCCTGATTGTCTTTTGGCTCTATATGGGGCGTATACAGAACTGTTTTTATCGTTCCATCTGCGTTCCATCCCTTTACATAAATTTCTGATAAATCCTGTTTTGGGAAAAAAGCAACGCTACCATCCATTGGTACTTCATTGGCATTAATATTTTCAACGGCAGCTACAACTCGCCCATTAATTCCAGTTGCCTGCTGTGGCATAACCTGCTGATTTGCCACTGCTATTCCTGCCTGCGGCAATTGCTGTTCCTGCTGTATCCTTTGCATATTAGCCATAGGATTGTATTGATAAGCCGCATACCCTGGATTAAAATTCATAATCGGTTGCTGATACGGATTGTTTATCTGCATTGTTCTTCTCCTCTTCTAACACTTTTTGAATTGCGTATATCATAATTGATTGATACACCAGCGGAACTTTACCAACTTCTTTTTCAGCAAAAATTTTTTCTCTGACTTCATCTGAAAACATTGCCGTTCCCCCTTTCTGTAATTATATTTTTGCATAAAAAAAGAGAAGAGCGTTATCATGTTCTTCTCATATTTGTGTCATGCCACGGCTATTTATTCGGTTGTATGTGTGTAAGTTATATCGTACACACTATTTACACACTTTTGATGTGAAAATGCGTGATATTTTGTGAAATTTTATAATTTTATCAATCTTACTTGAAATGCGTGATTACAGCTTAAATAGGCTATTTACTGCCAATCATACGGAGTTACCTGATATACATAATAATTTTATCAGTTTCCCCCATAAAATTACCCGCGAAGCCGCTTAGTTACTGGATTTCTTTTTGGAATTGGTGTGTAAGTTACACACCATTTACACACTAACATACTTTCAATCCAAAATCTATTACATTATTCTTATCATTTTCAACGATACGTTCAATGTCGTTTGCAGATTTTTCTTCTGTTACGTGCGTATATAAATCCATTGTCATTTTAAGTGTTGCATGGCCTAAATATGATTGAACAACTTTCGGCTGTATTCCAACTTCAAAACATCGTGTAGCAAATGTATGTCGGAATGTATGCCCACTAAAAACCGGAAATTCGTCTGTAAATTCTCTTGTAAGATTAATCTGCTCAACAATTCTTTTAATTGAATCAGAATAAATTTGAGAATTTATCGGTGTATTAAATTTAGTAACAAATAAAAAATCATTCTGCTGTTTAGGCCGTTTTTTGCTAATAATATCTTTCAAGACAAATTGCTTTTCAAGATATTTGCGGCATTTGCGATTTATAGGAACTTTTCTATAACTCTGTTTCGTTTTTGGCGGTTCGATATGAAATGTCTTACACTCATCATCAAGATATTTTTGATAAACCAGCGTTTTATTTACACTAATATATCCATTTTCTAAATCAACATCTTCTTTTGTAAGCGCAAATAATTCACCCGGTCGCAATCCGGTATTAACTGCAACGTTGTACATGTTGTCATAAAAAGTGCCGCTACAAACCTCAAAAAAGATGTCCTGCTGTTCGAGCGTTAATGTCTTTGCATTAAACTCTTTTTCTAACCTCAATTTAACACCCTTTGCCGGATTCTTTGTCATTAATTCATCTTCTATTGCTCTTTCAAACATATCAGACAAAATAACTTTGATTTTATTTTGGCGTTCATGTTTATATCCACTGTCATTAGCAGTATCAATAAGTTGCTGTATATCCGATTTGACAAGTGAATTTATCTTGCTATTCCCTAAAAAAGGTGATATATTTTTGTTGTAAACATGAGTGTATTCCCTAAGCGTGTTAGGGCGTACACTTTTCTTTTTATATAATTCCACCCATTTTTTAAACCACTCATCAAGAGTAATTTCATTGCGAATACTCAATAGATTTTCGTTGTCAGCAATTGCAATCGCAAGTTCTTTGCGTAAATCAGATAACTTGCGATTGTAAATCGTCTTTACATTTCCGAATCTATCTTTGTATCGTCCTTGATATGTTCCATTTTTACGCTGGGTAATTCCTGCTCCCAATTCTTTGCCTTTCAAATCTTTTCCCATGTATATAGCTCCTTTCAAAAAAAAGAAGCCGTGACATAACAATCACATATTACTACATCACGGCTCATATTTCAACGTATGATTATATTTCTCTTGTTTTATCAATAAATTTTTCAAATTCCCTACGTTTAACAAGGCATTTCCCTTTGCCTACAAAAAAGGCAAACGTACAGCCGGGTTGATTCAATAATTCTCTAATTTTATTAAGCCCAATGTTGCTATATTCTGCCGTTTCTTCAACCGTCAACAATGCTTTCTCCCAAATTGGGATTGTTTTATTCATGTTATCAGTCCTTTCTATTTTGTTTTTTATGTCAACTATGCGGCGAGAAACCGTGGCTTTTGATAATAATATTTTTTGACTTATCTGTTCCAAGCTCTTGCCGCAAGCTAACATTTTAAATATTTGCATTTCCTCTTCTGTAAAGTTGGCATTTTCGATAATTTTTTCAAGCTCCGGCTTAGTTAATTCCGAAAAATTCATAAGCCGTTTCCCTTCAATTATTTGTTTTTACGCTCCGGGCATTTACCAGTACGGTTCTTACAACCGTAAATTGCCGCGCCTTGCTTATTTGTGCCTAAATAAAACTTATGCTTGCATTTATCACAGCCTTTGTCAATTGCGCTATTTATGTTCATTTTTAGTACCTCGATTCCATTTAAAAACTATGTTATTGTCCTGCTGCCAGTATGCATTATCATGTGGACTTTTTAATCCATTTTCACGGCATTTATCCCAACACGATTGACACAACTGGCCTGTTTCACGGTCTATAGGATTGCCGCAGTGGTAGCATAGATTATTAGCTTTGCGATACTCTTTTATATCTATTTTGTCGTAATATTGCTTTTTATGCGCTTGAGCGTTCTTTTTTAAGCATATTGCACATTTGGCTTTAGGCTTTGCCGCTGGACGTTTACCACAACGGGTACAAATACCTTGTTCTTTTCGTTGTTGGTACAGCGCCCGCTGCTGTTTTTTGAATCTCTCATTGTATTGTTTTTGTTTTTCATCAGATATGGGATGGTTTGCACGGTATATAGCTTTTTTTGCTAAACATTCCGGGCAAATATGTTCATCGCCAAAAAGTTTGTTTTTTTTGCATTGCGGACAGATTTTGTGTTCTTTGCACCACTCACGAAATTCTTTTTCACGTTCGTTATTTTTCTTTAAACAATCCGAACAGTAGTAACCAGTTCTGTCAAGCGGCTTTCCGCAACGTGGACATAATCCATTATTTTTCCGTTTTATATAAAAATTGTGACTTATTTCTTTTTGTGTCAATGGCATTTTTTACTATTGAGTAAAACCGGTTTTAATGTGCGCACAAACCTCATTACTCCTTTTAATAAATTTTATTTCCCAATATTGGTTATCTTATCTTTTAAATACTCTGGCATCGGAATAGCCTTATATTCTAATTCATTTTCTTTTGAAGTTTCAATAACTTTAACATCTGAACTCTTACAACTATTACTAAAATATAAAGATTTTATATCTTCCGGCAAACTAATTAATTCTTTCTGCCTTGACACCTCCTCTCTATAAGCCCTCATGAAATTACTGCTCACAACACTCTCATTAAAATGTTCATCTGTAGCCCATGTTAATAACATACTAGGTGAACCTACAGCATTTTTTATAGCTGTAGGAAACTTGCTAAATTCTTCCTCCGCTCCATATGTACCATTTCTAAGTGCTTTGCTAACAATACTCCACGCCTCTAGTTCATTTAATTCTCGTGGTTTTGAGAGTGTGTTAATGTTTTCTATTATCTTACCTAAACTTGGTGCAAATCCTGTTGTGTCTGTTACTATATATTTTCTTATAGCTGAGTCACATAATGTATATGAATAATCTTTTAGCATCGAAAAATATAATTTAATTGTAGCTTCTGCGTCTACCACCTTAAAATTAGGATATGCAATTGTTATTGTTGTAAGTATTTTAGCCGTTTCTTCCTCTGTCATTAACCTCATCTCCTCTAGCTTTTTTCAAAAACACATTCAACTGGTCGGCTTGCGTGTTAATAGTGTTAATATAAGTGTTTCTCGTTATAATTTTCTGATTTAGGTAACTTTCAAATTTGTTACCAAACAACGTCTCTGGCCGCAGAAATTTCTCCATATCTGTCCCTCGCCATTCGGAAGTTTTTTTATCAATTACAGTCTTAAAATCATCCAATGCAAAGCCGTCTTTTATTCTTGTTTTTATTAGCCTTTTAGTTTTTTCAGACGTTGATTTATAGTTGGTAGCCGCAGCTATGTTCAAATAGTCAATAACATCTTTAACAATTTGACTATTATTCTTTTCATCATCATCAGTAAATTCTTCTATATTCGTAGACTCTTCTGTGACGTCTTGCCTAACATATTGACATGGTTGTTGGTCATTCTTATAACATTCTATTTGTCTAAAAATGTAATCCTTAAAGTTTTCGCTTGCTATCTTATTGGCAATTGTTTTAATTCCCGTCAATATTTTTTCAGATGAAGTCCAATTGTATTTATGCCAATTAAGCAATAAAATTTCTCCTGTGGCTTCGTCAAATTTTAATACATCGTGAACTTCATCAAAACGCTTTATCAGCCTAATAATAGTATCTTTGCTATATCCGGTATCTTTTACCATTGTTCCATAACTAACTTTGTAGCATCCACTTATATTTGTTTGTGGATTAGTTAAAAGATACAAGTAAAAATATTTATCCTCTGGCGTAAATTCCTCCTCGACTTTTGAATCGCTCCAGAAGGACAATCTAACATTTCTGTACATTGCCATTCGATCACTCCCTTAATATAATCATCTTCTTAGCTAATGCGTACCCGTATTCACGATTAGCTCCTCTTGATGTTTCCCATCCTTTCAACATATAAATACAATCACACATTTTTAATAATTCCATACAAATATTCATGTATTCTTCGTGCAAAGTATCCTGCGGCATAATAATGTTTAAATTTGCAGGGTTAATAATTGTGTAATTATGTTTCCCATCTTTAAGCTTATCCTCCGCCTGCTTAAAATGAATTTTATAATTTTTGTCGTCTGATATAGCTCCCGATATATATATTCTCATATATGATTCTCCTATTTCATTAACTCTGCCATAACTTTTTCTTGTTCAGGCATACCTTTTAAAATGCTCATTACTTCATTTTCCGTATTAACGCTCCTGAAACCGGTATGCATAAACATACGCCCATTGGGCCTGTAAATTGTCATCGAGCTTTCTCCATATAATTTTGCGTAATATCCATTAGAATGTTTATACTCTTTTATTTCATTCATACATGCATCTCACTTTACAATATCATTAATATTTATTTTAATACCGTCAAATGTTCTGTCCTTGATATATTTATTTGTATCAAAAAACATCAAATTTCCCTCTCTGTCAGTTGCCATGCTTACACCGTTCCGTGTAAGGCTGGATTTTAACAGGTCAAGTAAGATTTGTATTTCGTGTTTTACTTCGTCTTTCATACTGTACCACCTTGATTGATATTCAAATTTTCAAACATAGCACACATGATATCAACAACAATGCTGTTGCCAAACTGCTTATACAACTGTGTATTACTATTGACTGCTGCCATTTTGTCAATATCTTCATCAGATACACCCATCAGCCGTCCGCACTCTCTAGGTGTTAGCTTTCTGATACGATATTGGGGTTTTTCAAGCAATAAATTGTCTTTCTGCACACTCGTTAAGCAATTACTTGTGCCTTGCATATTTACTTCTAATCTCTGCTCTGTTGGACTTCCCACAGTTCTATCTGACGGATTATCGGGATTTCTGCCACGCATAGCAACTATCTGACTTTCACACACTTTAATCTGTTGCGTACCGCCACCCTCAACTGTTGTGATGTTAGGGCAAAGTGCATTTTCATCATATACTGTGTTTGATTGGTGTTTGCCTGTGCCACTATCCATAAATCCCAACTGTTTTGTTTCAAGTATTTTCGGTTCTTGATTACCGCCTTGCATTGTACTCAACGTTGGACTACACCCCCACACACATCATAAATTCTGTTGGTACTCTCAAATTTTGCTTCAAGAGAACCTATTACATTTACATCTGCCATAATTACTCCTAAATCGTGTTTTTTAGCCTTTACACATCGGGAAATGCCCACGATAATGCCTCTTTGAAATCTGTCTGAAATTTCTGTATATATGCTTCCTAATACTTCCATTCAATTACTCCGTTACTTCCGTAATTATCAAACCCTTTGTAATCCCTTGCCATCAATGTTGTTGCAATATCAATTTGTTTATCTAATGTTGCTCCTTGGCCTTTCAACAACACAGTTTCCATCCGACCGCAAGTTTGATATTCCGCAGTCGTATCTTGCCTTGATACAGTTTGCAACTTCTCTTGATTGCGGTTTACAGATTGTTCCGTCAACGCAAGTCTGCTCTGCTCTGCTCTGCTCTGCTCTTAGGGATTGTACTTGGTAATGTGCCGTTGTCAATAAGCTGTTTTATGAGTTTGCCAGTCTTTTCATTGTTGATGTAATACTTTTCATCTACATTATCCTCAAGATAGTCTTTCAACTTCTTTTTGAGTGGTATAGGCTGTGGAAAATGGTAATTGTACTCGCCCAGGAATGAAAACATAAAACACCTTTCACGATTTTGTGCTACCCCATAATTTTTAGCGTTTAAATCTTGATAGTAATTTGTGTAACCAAGGCTTTCAAGGAAATCTATCCACTTTCTAAAATCAGGCATATTATCCTGACTATGTACTTGTGGCACATTCTCCATGAATAAAATCTGTGGCAATTCTCCGTTGCTATCTCTGATTTCTGTTAGTATTCTCTCAACTTCCCACAACAGACCGCTTCTTGTGCCGCTGCACTTAGACATTCCGGCTTGTTTCCCAGCAACTGATAAATCCGTACAAGGAAATGAGTAAGCAAGTAAGTAAGTGAATGCATTTGTGTCGCAGATATTCAAATCTTCTGCATGAACCTTAGTTATATCCATTGTAGGAAAATCTGTGCCATGCACTGCGTTATAGCTTGCTATAGCATACTTATTAAACTCCACAACTCTGTAATGCTCAAATTTAGCACCTATTCTCTTTAGCGCCATAGCTTGACTTCCATAACCAGCAAAAAGCTCTATTAATCGAATAGGCTTCGTTATGGAAACTGGCTCTCTCATAAAGTCAAATAAAGTCATTTGTCTGTCCATGTTTTAGCTCCTACTGGTGGTCTGATTTCATCAAAATTTTCTACAATTTCCTGTGTCAAATAGAATCTGCTCATGCGCCGATGACAGCCGTCACACTTGTCTTTCGGGCATTTGTATGTGTGTTTGTAAGCTCTGCACTGGTTATCTTTCAACTGAATCACCTGCTTCCTTTGATTTTTAGTTAGTTATATTCTTTTCTTTTAAAATCCTCACAAGGCACTGTTTTGCCACAAGCATAAATATCTGTTCCTAATGGACTTCTTACTTTAAGATAGCCAAACTCGCAAATACTACAAAAGTGACTTCCACTATTGCTTTTACAATCATTAGGTTTATTTTCTTTCATTTCATCAAGTTTTCTATTCATGCAGTCATTATCTTTAGTAAGAGTATATATCTTGTCCATAAGACGATAATATTCTTTATTACTTAAAATCTTTATTCTGAATCACCCACTTTCATAAAGCACTTTTAAGCATATCTGCCTTAATAAGTTCATATATAATATCAAGATATGTTCTGCGGTCTCTGTATCGGCAATTTGCGTCTTTATGTATTCTCGGGTCATTATTTATCCAATCATTAACATCGAAAATCGCACTGCTCACAAAAAGCATTTTGCACCCCCTTGAAACGCAAAGATAATAACAACCGTTCTTTCCATATTCGCCCTTACATTTCTTAAATCCGAATTTTTCAAATTCTTTGGCTTTAACTTTCGGAATTAGCATTGTTTTCACCCGCTTTCAGCAAATCCATAAACTTCTCATACTGCTTCTGCGACACCTTGTTATATCTCTTATCTTCTCTGATTTCGATTTTAAGGTGTTTTTCTGCAATGTGTGACAGTTCCTTTGCAAGATTCTTTCTGCCTTGCTGTATGCCGTCACGGTAGCCTTTAGACGGCTTGTAATCATCAATCTGTGCTTTTCCCTCTCCTTGTGAACCACTTGTTTTGTTCCTTAACTGGTATCCTTTGTCGGCATAAGCCTTAATGTAATGCTGTTCCTGTTTATCCAGTTCCGACTTAGGAAAATGCAGAAATCCTATCTTCCAGCCACAAGGATTGCTTTTTGAGTACAATTTGTGCTTTTTGAGTGAAAGGTCAATATGTTGGTATCCGACAAGGTGCTGTGCAAGCCTTGTCATAATATGTACAGCCTGCCCGATATAGGCATACTTGAATCCGTTTTCATCAATTCGTGTCAAAAAGTATATGCCGCTCTCCTCGTCAAGCTTTGGATTGACTTCTAATAAACGTTTTTTATTGTTCTGTTCAATCGCTTTTGCCTGCCTAATACTTTGATAATTCAAATTTCATCACTCCAATCTATCATTTGACCGCAATTATCACAATAACGCAAAAAAATAATCTCCAAACGGGTTTCCTGTGTCCGTTTTTAAATCATATTTACAACAAGGGCAATCGAAACTATTAGTATCATTTTCTATAGGCTTCTTCGGTATCTGCTTTTCAAGTGCCGTCTGGCATTCTTCCAAAGTCCCAATCTTGCGATATTGACGCCAATCACTTAATGCTTCAAAATAATTGCTTTTCATATCCTGTAATTCTTCCGGTGTGCCAATTTTCTGGTACTGTTGTACTTCTTCAAGTGCCTGTATTGCAAGTTGAGTAGCTTCTCTTGATATATTACTTCCAAAAGGCAATTCAATATTCAGTTGTAGTTCTTTAATTGCTTCATTTTCTGTCATACTTACACCTCTTTAATCAAATGGTAATCCCTCATCGTCTACGCCATCTGGAATTGACATAAAGCTGTCTGAACTAGCATTACCGCCCATAATTCCGTTACTGTTATTATTCTTCTGATTAGAACGACTTTCGCAAAATTCGTGTTTTTCAACAACACAATCATTAGTGTAGACTTTCTGTCCGTCCTTGTTAATGTAGTTGCCTGTCTGCCATCTACCCTCAACGATTATCTTAGTTCCCTGGTGCAAATACTTCTCTGCAAACTCTCCATTCTTGCCAAATGCGATACAGTTAATAAAGTCTGCTGCCTGTTCGCCCTCTTTCTTGAAAGCTCTGTCAACAGCTAATGTGTATCTTGCTACTGCCATACTTCCGTTTGCTGTCTGTGAATATCTGACCTCTGGTTCTCTAGTTAGCCTGCCACATAAAATTACACGATTCATTGCTTTTCCTCACTTTCTAATAACTCAGGGTTGTCAAAAATGTTGCCGCACACTTCAAAATGTTCTCTGTCAAATTTGTCAATTGGTGCTATATCTTCGCTTCCATTTTCTTTTGAGCAAAATTCACTTCCACGCCACAAAATTCTTATATAAGTCTCATCTTCTGGATATTCATCATCTAAATGTGCAACCATGATGTCATTTTCCCAAATCAGCTTACCATTCTTATCTTTTAAGCCTGTGCATTGGCAGATGGTATCTTTCTTTACTTCTATAATATGTGATGTTGAAAACCAACCGGCTAATATTTTGATTGCATGATTCGGAATAATCAAATAAGTGTCATTTACTTCAACAAGTTGCCCTTTAACCCATCTGCCGGAATCATCAAACTTACCCTTGAATAAATATCTATCTTCCATATTTTCTCCTATTCTGCTTGAAGCCATTCAAGCCACTGCTTTTCACTTGAAAATTTAGTGTTATGGTAGTAAATCCATTCTGCTAACTCTTCATCCGACATATTCCTGATTCTGTCGGCATTGGTTGTTGTGAATTTAGATGAAGTAATCTCCATCGTCACATCCGTAATAAGTCCATCTCCATAACCATCTAGCTTTACAGATTCAATACTGCCGGCAAAATTACCATTTAAAGATAAATTCAATATTCTCGGTTTTCCTGTAGCACCATATCTATTTTCCTCTGCATCAAGAATTTTTATCAAATCACTAACTGTTACAATTTTCACTTCTCAATACTCCTTTCTGCTATCACATTTGCAACAAGGCTCATTATCTCTTGGATTGCTGTTGCGTTGGCAGTTGCAAGAAGTTTTTTCTTCGCTATCATCAAATGCTTTTAAAAATATTTCAGCAATTTCTTTCTCGTATCTACCACACATACCTTTGCAATCAATATCCGCAATAACCCTTGAAAAGAAATCTTTGAATTTGTCAGCAATATAATCTCCTGTGAAATCTTTAGGGATGTCAATTACTACTTTCATCTTCTCCCCCTCCAAACTCTTTAACTCTTGGTTCATATGGTTTAGGCAACTTCATCCATGCCTTTACGCAATCTGTAATTTGCGAATAGGAATAGTTTTCAAAGTAATCACACACTTCATACCAGCCTTGCGGAATCCACCATGTATCTTGTTCTTCACAATATTCCCAATCATCAGGAACGCCATCACGCATATTCCATCCCATATCTTCAACAGTGCAATGATGATATGGGAAGTACACCGCCTTAACCACTCTCCTATAAAGTTTTCCACCATATCCTATGTGTTCTACCGTTATAAGAACTTCATCGGAGCAATTTCTAACGTCACATTTTGGAACCGTGTTTCTATTCCATTGAGCCATTTTTCCCACCTCTCAATTCTTTCAGTTTTGCTTCTGCTTCGGATTTTGTGAGGAATACACTCTTTCCAAAGTCGTTTGTGTCAAATTCATATTCTTCATAAACATCTCCACATTCGTCAAAACTACTACAATCATACTGACAAGAACTTGTATCAAGGCCGTTGAACTTTATAACAATTTCAGTCAGTCTCACAGGGATAATTATGTTAAATTCCTTGTCTGGATAATAAAGCATATCTCCCACCCTACAAGGGAATTTGATAAGCATGCCCTGTTCCTCTAAATCCTCATATTCTTTTAACTTCTCCCTTAACTCAGCCATGGCCCATAAATTACGATAAAATACAGCTAATAATCCTATCTGACTATCTATTTCAACTGACAGCATTTCAGACACGTATTCGTCAAATTCTTCATCTGACATATAAGATAAATCTTCTTTACATATATCTTTAATAAGTTTTCTTACAAGTTCCCTGCTGTCGATATCTAATTCGTAATTCCTGTATCTCGCATTACATTTTTCATCTGCATAACAGCTGTTATATGCCAATTCAAGCATATTCATATCAGATGTTGTCTTGTTACTTGTTAATCTCTCCATTCCTGCTCCTTTCCCTCTTAATTATCTTCTTTCTCTTTCTTTTTAAGTTCTACAAGACAATCGGCAATAGCTTCTTTAATAATCAAAGTATTGTATCTTTCAAGGCTGATTGTTATTGTTTTATCCTCATATTCTCTTATATTTCCTAAAATATCTTTGTATTTAGCCATATCTTATCTCCTTTCTAAAACGGACACTCACTAGGATTTTTTAATCTTTCAAAACCGACATATCATACCCACTTTCAATAAACTTCAATGTTTTTGCGTGGTTGCACCTATTTCCAAGATATGTATAAATCTGCTCCATATCTTTCTCGGCAAAATCGGTTTCTAAAAACTGATTTACACCGTCAAGTATAAATCTGTGAAATTTGTCATTGCTCCGTTTAGTATTATATGGCTCTGTCTTGTATGCAGGTCTTGATAGCCATTCCAACATTTTGCACTTTACATCTGTTTCATTTTCGCAATCATTTAATCCAAAATATGTATTGCTTTTAATATGTGCTATAAACTCTGCGTTATGATTTATAACGCTATTAGGAAAACAATTCATTAACTTTGTAACTATATTCCAACTAATCAAAACGGACATTCATCTCCTTTCCTTAAAGCCCATTCTTTGTTGCACTCTGCAACGTCCACATTCGTCCAGCAAGCGGCTTTTTTCATCTTCTCGATAAAACTATCACCATCAGCATTTTCGCTTGATAAATGGCACATTATGACGTTCTGCAAGCTATCTGAATAATTTGCTTTAACAAAATTGCAAGCCGTGTCAATGCTCAAATGTCCTCTGAATACATGGTTTGTCTTGCATTTGTTATCCCTGTCAATTAAATCCTTGTCATAATTCACACCTAAGAGAATGTGGTTTATGTCTTTAAACTTCCACTTGATTAATTCACAATCGGTTATGTAAAGCATTCTCCCCATTTCCTTGTGAGTAATCAGAAAGCCGAATATCGGGCAAGGTTCGCCATTTGCGTCTGTGTGCGTCCAATTTCCGTCTATCGTTGTTAAATCAAAGGGTTTTACTGTAAACTCACCCATATTAATTGATTTACAGCTATTCCCTAAATATGGGGCAAATATTGGTATTCCCATAGCTTTAAAATCCTTTACTGACTTGCTGTGGTCTGAATGAACGTGGCTGACTATGCAGCCAACCACATTTCTTATGTTCCAATTCAAGCCTTTTTTAATCTCCTTGATTGGTATTCCACAATCAAGGATAAGTGTTTCTCCGCTGCTGGAAGTTAAGGTATAGCAGTTCCCTGTACTTCCTGTTGCGATACATTTTAGTTTCATATCCGCTCTCCATTCTTTGCTTGTTTTTTACACCAGCAATCAATATATCTGTTTTCATCTTCGGTTATAGGAACTAAATATTTCCTGTAGAAATTAATCAAAGGCTTCATCTGTTTATTGTAGACATCTTCGTTGATGTAGTTCCATATATCCATATAAATCGCGTTATACTTAAGTAGTGGCTTATATTCAAACACATCATCATTCACAATGTTTACTTTTTGATTAAGCGGTAACTGTTTTCCGACAAGTTCAATGACTTCACGATTTTTCTCAACAACTGTTATCTGCTTAACATCCTCTTTATCCTGTATCGCAAGAATGATAAGACCTATTCCAAGTCCACCAATAAGGACATTTCCGTGTGCATTACGAACAAAATCTCTATTTGTTTCCTTTTCCATAGGAGTGTCAGACATTACACAATCACATCCGTTGATAAGTCTTACATATCTTCCCGGCGGTATCCCACAGCGAACAATCGCACAAAAGTTATTATCTGAAATTTCGTAGTGTTGAAGTTTAAAATCTCCAATTTGTCCGTCTTTCAGTATTGATGTCATATCTTTATACACTCATATCACCCCGCTTCCTTAATACTTAATATTCATATTTCCGTGTTCATTTACCCAGTTCCTTATTCTCTCTGCCGTCATTAAAACCTTGATATTCAGCGGTAATGCCTGCCATTGGTATAATTCTTGCATTGTGTGTTTTGCCATACTCACACCTCGATTTCATCATCCTGTGGGAACTGAAAGATAGTATTGCTAACACACTCTACTTTTGGCGGCTGATTTTCAGCTCGTACCATAACGCCGCATTTCTTTAATCTTTCAAATTCCTTTTTCACATCGTCTGAAATATCAACATTCTGCATTACAATCGGCATACCGATATATACTTCTCTAAGCATTTCCATAGCCTTAATTGCCTTTGCTTCGGTGGAATAAGTTGCGATAAGGCTGTTCATAAACACTTCTAGCGGTTCTGCGGCATTTTTAACCGCAACAATTCCATAATTTCCACCACTATTTAATATTGAAAAAACAAAATCTTCATAAGGAATATCTGTTTTCCCAGTCTGCGATATTACTCTCATACTCAATCTCCTATTCTGCCTGCATAAATGGCGGTAATGTGCTATCTTCTGCCTGTTTTTCGGTTGCTTCTGTTGTCGTGGTATCAACTACATCAGCCTTATCTTCTATAAACTCGACAGTATTAGCATTTTCGGCAATTTCAGCCTGTGCAACTTGATATACCTCGTCCATTTCAACCTGTGCCTGTCTTGCCATTGGGTCATAGTTCTTAGGGTATTTTCTTGTTGCATTGTTGCACATTTTTCTCTGTATCATACTCTCTGGAGTATCAAGCCAAGCACCGCTTATAAAAGGCCTTGCAAGCTCACATTCAAGCATTTCATCTACTGTCTTGCACGCTCTTAAAGCATTAAGTATCTCGTCTTTCTTAGCCTTAATTTCTGCTTTCTGCTTTGGTGTTGCGTGGTATCTATCCTCACAAATGCCAAAAGTCTCATTCATTATGTTTTGCTTAACATGAGCTAAAAGATTTACCTTAACGCTGTCTCTATCAGCAGAAAGATATGTTACTGTTCCGTCTAGCAGCTTAACAGGATATACAACTCTTACCGCTTTATCAGATAATCCGCTTTCTTCCCACTCCGGCTCTGTGACTGTAAGGCCTTTATGCTTAGGTGGTATGTACTTGTCGCCCTCTTTAATTACCCAATACGGATATACCTGTTTAACATCTTTTCCATAGTTGGCGAGCAAAGAGTCATAACCTGTACCCTCAATTCCCATTTCAACCTGTTTCTGCCATATATCCTTGTTTGTCTGCGGGTCAGTTCCCACCTTTACATTTCTTAACTGAAAATAACACTCTCTTGGATATGCACTAGCATTTAACTTAAGACTTGCACAACGCTTAACAATGCCCCTTAAATTACTTGTATCAAGGTTTCCCATGTTAATCTTAGGGTCACTCTTAACAAGATTAAATATGCTTGTCATAGCTTCCATAGCACACTCTTTTGCGTAATCGTCCATATCCATTCCAACAGCCTTATAATCATTGATAATAAGTCCTGTCATTGTGTTGCTCCACTCACTTAAAGAGGTGGTAAACGCTTTCTTTTCTACAACTGCTGTATTCTCTGCCATTATCTCTATTCCTCTCTTTCTAATAATTTTTTTACATATAAATCTGTATTTTTCGGGTATCGGTTACAATTTGAAGTTATCCGCAAAGTATGTTCTGCCAGTTCTTTTGCTTTTAAAATAACTTTTAATTCTGTTTCTGCCATTTACTAATCCTCTGATTCAAAGATTGAAGAGGAAAAGATACAAAATGGGCGAACACCGCGGTCGAAGTAACAGATGCCGTAGTCGACATTGCCGGCCGGCGAAACAACGACTACTGACGATTTATAGCCATTACGCTTTGTGCTCCAAGGCGTACAAGTCCACCACCAATAATTATCTGTGTTAGGGATAAATCTTCTGTACTTGCGGTAGTCATCTACAGTCAGCAGAGATACTTTGTCTTCGCAGTTTCCATATTCATTTTGACCGTCAAGTGAAAACAGATTGCGATTAAACGAAATAATATTTTCTTCTCCTATTTCATTAATAATCCTTTGGATAAATTCTGTGTTGAGATATTCTCTTAACTGACTTCCAATCCAATTATTTGATTCACTATCAAACTTCATTGAATTTTCCAATCTGTCAGCAAGACACATATATCCTTTATCTGTAATATCAAGGATTGTCCATTTAAGCCCAGCAAGTTTAAATGTATCTCCCGTGCTTAATCCGGCTGGAATCTTTCTTGTTTTTTCAACTGCTTTTAAAACAGCAACTTCATTTCTTAATTCATTAGTTTGCTCCTGCAAACTTTTCATTATCAATGTCATAATCATTCTCCTTTTGATACAAAGATATTAGATTTTAAGATACAAAATGGGCGAACACCGCTGAGGCCGCTACAGTAGTAGTCGTAGATATTGCCGGACGGCGTAACAACGGCGATTGCATATTTACAATTTCTATCAGCCGTACTCCAAGGCGTACATGTCCACCACCAGTCGTTCAATTCTTTATTAACAAGCAAATTGTTATACTTTCTTGCTTCGTCAAATGTTATCGGTCTTACCTTGCAATGATAAGGTTTGAGTTCATCTTGCATATCAACAGATGTTAAGCTAACCACTTGTTCAATAATGTTTCCTGCTCCAACCTCTGCTTCAATGACCGGTTGGATGTTTTCTTCAATAACCCTTTTAAGATTAGAACTTTTATAATCTCTTGTATCGTTGTCAAAAACAACGTCCTTTGCCATAAAACTTTTAGATATTACATTTGTTGTGCCACTGCAACCGTTTTGCTCAAGAACGATAAAATCATGTTCTCCGATTTTAAACGTTTCTCCAGGCTGTAATTCTGATAACTGTACCTTATTAGTCTTTTCTGCTTCTTCTAACTTTCTCACAAGTTCTCTTGCAAGTTCCAATTCTCTACTCATTTAATTTTCCTCACTTCCATTTAAAATTTCTAATTTATCGCCGTTATTAACAATCAGCATAATCAACTGGCTGTTAATCATATTTGCAACTTTCCTTTGATTATCAGACGATAAGCTTTCGCTGTCGTCTAAGAAAATTGGCACTGACAAGTTACTGATTTTTTGAATACTATTACAAATATCAAGTTTGCCCAGTATTCTGTTACCTTTGTTTGACATAGTGGTAAGAATTGACTTACCATCTACTGTCGGTATGCAACAGCTCTTGTAATTGCCATTCTTGGCATATTCAAACAACTGCCACTTAACTAACCCAAAATGGCTGTTTACTGCTTCTGTCAAAGCTTCATTCTTTGCCTTGTCCAGTTCGTCAAGTAAATCAAGTATCTTTTCGGCATTAGCCTTATTCTGTTCAGAATCAATCCTTGTCTGCTTTAATTCTTCAAGTCGCTGTTCATCTGCTGCCGTATCAGACTTTGCAATCCGACTTTCACATTCTGCTAACTGCTGCCTTAAAGCTGTTTCCTGTGCTTTTAATTCTGCCTTGATTGCTGAAATGTCATTAGCCTTGTGCATAGCCTGTTCTTTTTCTGCAATCTTCTGTTCAAGTGCCTTGTATTCTTCGGTGGCTGTTACATCTATTTCCTGTGGAAGTTCTGATAACTGCTTCTTAAGGTCTGCAATGGCTGTATTCAGCATTTCAAGACTTTCTTTATGCTGTGGCAGCTCTGACACGAGTTCTGTAAGCACTTTCCTCTCTTTCTTTAATCGTTCACTGTACATATTGCCATTGTCAGTAATTGTCTTTAAGTTATCAGCCTTATGTTTTTCAAAATCAGCCTTTAACTGTTCTTTCTTATCTTCCTTATATTCATTGCCACAATAAGGACAGATAAGGCTATTCTCGTCAAACTTACGCTCATTCTCTTCTTTCCACTTGTCACGCTCTGTTTGTAAATATCCTTTAATGCTCTCGATAGTCTTTTCAGAACTAGCAATGCAACTTTCCGTATCAGTAATAGTCTTTTCTGTCTGCTTAACAAGAAACTTCTTATCAGTAATCTTGATGTCAATTCTTCGTCTAGCCTTGATATTCTTCTCATTGGCCTTACGAACCATATCGCTCTGCTTAAATTTCAAGTCAAGAATATCAGCACTAGCCTTGTTATATTCAGCTAACAGCTTGTCATTATCTGTTTGCTTTGCAATGCAATCAGCAATCTGTACTTTAAGGCTGTTCTTCTGTAATTCAAGGTCAGATACATCTGTGTCCTGCTTAATCTGAATATCACGCTCTTTTTCCTTAATCTGTCCGTCAAGAATAGGCAAATCCTTTGTAATTTTGGTCTTGGTAGCCTTATTCATAGCGGATAATTCTTCAACTGTATACTTATTAAGTAAAGGAACTAACTCGGCTAATTTGGCTTTCTGTGAAGCTATATCAAGGTCTGTAACATTGCCTACAAGACTGAATAAGTACTCACGCATTTCAACCGGCTTCTGATTCAGAAATGCATTTACATTACTGCACATCTTAAACACATTCATATCAACATCAAGGTATGCGTTGAAGTCCTTTAAAGTCTTAGGAACGTCATTAACAAAGTACTTGTTATCGTCTTTGTACGAACTTCCGTCTTTGCTGTATGTCCGCTTCTGTACTTTCTTCATAGTTATTTCTTTTCCGTCAACGTCAAGTGTAAGTTCAACGCTTGTGTCCATATCATCAACGGATTTTCCGTCAATCTCTCGTCTTACAACCGGATTATCCTTTAACTCATAATCGCAGTTAAATAGACACCAGTTGTAGGCGGTCGCAATTGTTGACTTGCCTACACCGTTCTTTGCCATAATTTTAGTTATGTCAAAGAAGTTAAATTCTTCATGTGCATAACACATAAAATTTTCAACTGTTATCTTTAAAAGCTTAATTTTCATCCTCGAACCCCATAACCTTTCCGTCATTCAGAATAACTGTCTGACCTTTCATTTCCTGCATTTCAATACAATCCTGAATTGTTATTTTCTCTCTGTTCATTTTAATTTGCTCCTTTTCCTAGTAAATTTATCAATTGTTCGGCGGCTTCCAGTCTCCTTATTTATGAGTTTCAAATAAAACTCTGTTTCCTCTACTAAAAGCCAATGTTCAGCATTTAAGTGGTGTGCCGAACACGCTTCCTTTTGAGAACGTGTAAGTTTTTTAGGTTGTTTCATATCAACCTCTCTTTCTTTTGTTAGTATCAATTCTAAAAAGAATTGCGGCAATGGCTTCAACAACTATTGCTATACTAACCATAAATATAAATAAATCCATTTTATCTCCTTAAAAGCTCATCTGTGCATTAGCACAGGTTATTCTTTCCGTCAACACTGTTGGCGGTATATAACAGTCAATGCAATCATGCAAGTCTGCTATATATCTTCTTTTAATGCTCTTGTATGTTGAAACGCAGCCATATTCTCGTTTCAACTGCCTGTACATGTCGGCAAATACCGACCCTCTAAGGCTTCTGTCTTTGTATGCCTCAGCGTTTTTACCGCCGAGGACCTCAACAGCCTTCCTCTTTATATGCTTCTGTACTTCGTCAATCTCACAGCCGTACAGCGGCATATCATTTTCAAGGGAAGATATTTTATCTTCAACCTTGTCAATTCTTTCATTCAGCTTCACATTGCCTTTTGCAATGAGCTGAATTTTTTCTTCATCTGTCATATTAATGTTGTAGTTTCCCGTCTTTCTGATTGACGGAAGAACCTCTGATGTAACCCAATCTGTAAATCTTTCAGCACTTGCCTTGCGGCTCTGAAAGATTGTTTTATACAGGTTTGGTTCGTTAATGTAAACCATTTTCTGTGTTCCACCATTTGTAAGGGTGTCCACAGTATGGATACCCTTTTCAGATAACCTCTGTTTGACATTTCCTACATTTGTAATTTCCAATGCCCTGCAAACATCAGCCAAACAAAACATTGGCTCGTCATTTACGATTACCGTTCTGACGTTTCCAAATTCTTCTGAATTAAAAACCTGTAAATTTGTATCTGCCATTTCTTCTCCTTTCTGTGATATAATCCTCTTATCTTTATTAAAGGAAAGAGGTGAATGTCTATGGCTAAATGTCCACAAAATTCATTCAAAGAGTGCTATGGCTCTGAATGTGAATGGTACATAGCCGATAAAGGGTTATGTTCTATTACCTGCATTGCTCAAAGCACAGGTGATATCAGTGTTCTTCCTTTGGCTTTTCAGTATTTAAAAGATACCCAAAAGAATCAGCTATTCGACAAATAGCTGATGAAAGTTCAACCAAACTAGGTTTGTACCCTCTATCGTTAGGTTTAACTTTCTTACTTTCCTCTGCCAACAGCTCCATCTGCTGACAGAGGATTTCTAAAACGTGTTCTTTTTTACTCTCCATCTCCTACTCCTGTTTCGTCCTTGTTTTTAGGCTTATCTGCCATAGTTTCCACCATTCCAAGTAAATAACCTTTTTGGTAATCCGACATCTTTGGAATAGTATCTTTTAATTTTTCAACAATTTCTTTTTCTTTTTCACTCATGTTCTCACCTCGCTTCCATTTGTTGATTGTAAAACAATTATATGTCGGTGTAAAACTTTTGTCAAGAACTTTTTGTTGATTTTTTCAACAAAGTATGATATATTACTTTTTAGAAAGGAGGAAAAAAGGAATTGAACAATAGAATTAAAGAAGTCCGAAATCATTTTCATTTAACACAACAGGAATTTGCTGACAAAATAAAAGTCAAAAGAAATACTGTTGCAACGTATGAAATGGGTAGAAGCGTTCCTAGTGATTCGGCAATAGCTTTGATTTGCAAGGAATTTAATGTAAACGAGTTTTGGCTACGCACAGGAAAAGGCGAACCCTATATTAAAAAAAGCAAAGATGAAGAAATTGCTGAAATGCTTGCAGACATTCAAGCCGCTGGTGAAAAAAGTTTTAAGTACAGACTTATTGCGGCACTTAGAAAATTGAACGAAAAAGACTGGGACAGTTTAGAGAAGCTTGTCGATTCAATGATTGAAAACAAATAAAAGAAGCCGGGATAACACATTATGCTATCCCGGCAATTTTATTTAAGTAATCTTTTTATGTACGCATATATAACTTTAAGCCAATGCGTATTATCACATTTATTTATTAATTTAAAAATCTCATTTCTGTAGAAAACATTTTCAGTGTTATCTTTTTTACACATAATTTACCCTCCGTATTCCCCGACACAAAACATAAAGTAGCGATACAAACATTATAGAACAAATGTTTGCTTCCGTCAAGATTGGAACAAAGGTCGCTGATGTAAATTAAGGTTATGTAAAGGGGCGGCGGCGCAATGCCAAATAGCGCAACCGCCCGCCGGAACTTGAATTGCCCAATCTTTTGGACAATTTAATTTTACATAAATTACCAGTTTTTCACAAACGATTTAAACCGCAAAAAACGACATTTACTCTAAAATTGCCTACATTTTATAGCGTATGCTGTCACATAATGTCGGATTGCGGCGCGTATAGTACTAATTTGCTATTTATCAGTTCGACAAAAATTAGATTATATGCTATTATTATTCAAAAAATAAAAAGCAAGGGAGAATTTTTATGAAAAAGAAATTATTATGCTTATTAATGCCGGTATGCCTTTTAGGGCTTGCGGCTTGCCAAAATTCAACTGCGGATAATTCTACCACCGCAAACAGTACAGAAGCAGTAACGGAAACGCAAACCGAAACAGAAGCCCCTACAGAAAAAGAAACACTGTTATCAAGGGACAGAATGACATACACTGGAGATATTACATATGATACTCTTGCTAGATACCCGGACAAAAATATTGATAAGCCTGTGAAATTTGACGGAAAAGTTATACAGATGATTGGTGTGGTTGACAGCAATTACACCGCTATAAGAATGGCTGTAGATGATGACTACAATCACGTGTTGCTTGTTGTTTATGCAAACGATGTAATTGACGGTAAACTACTTGAAAATGATAAAATCACAATTTATGGCGGTTATGTCGGTCAGTATTCATATACATCTACACTGAATAAGCCGATAACAATTCCACAAGTTGAAGCTGTTATGATTGATTTGCATGATAATAATTAAAATATCACCGGGAGTATTACACTCCCGGTATTTCTATGTTTAAATTACTCGGCAATTGCTAGATTGGTAATTCTTTTTATATTAAAAATCAAGTGTTTTTAATTTTCATGTAAACTTTTATATTCATCTGACCTTAAAATATCAGCCATTATCATTCGTAAACTTGGATAATGTCTTCTAGCTATTACAACCTCATCATTCTCCGGCTCACGATTCAAATATAATCTGTATGCTTTTCTTGTAAAGTTATCATAATATTCATCGCTGTTAATCATTGCATTATCTACGTCTGATAAATCACAGTCAAAATCTCTGTCAATGATAGCATTTATATAAGCTTCCTTTCCTTCCGGATCTGCTGGTCTGTCAAAATGCTGGCAGTAGCAAGTTTCAATACAAATCCCTGCTTCTTCTCTTGTCATATTATTTTCCTCGCTTTCATTATTACTATTATTGTCATCATAAAACATTGACACATCCAAATGCTGTGGTGCGCCATTAATATTTCCATTTGTAGATGTATATTGCCAGCCCATTATATTCCAGCCATCCATCGCAAATAGTTCATCGAGATTGGGATTATCCAAATACATTGCTACCCACAGTGGATACTGTGTCAGTCTGCTGTCAAAGTACTCATTTATAAAGCTCATATTTGCATATAACATTGTATTGTATCCATGCTCTGCCATTCTGTCAGCAAATGCAATCGCTATATCACTTATCAGCTCACTTGTTGCTTCAATTCCGTTATCATTCATATAACGGACTGTATCTCCCTCAATATCATATGCAACCGGATAATCAAGACTCATTCCATTTAAAACCTCTGCACATGCATCGGCTTCTCTTACAGCTTCTTCTGCGCTTCTTGCATAACAGAACCAGTATACTCCTGTTTTATGTCCTGCCTGCTTTGCCTGTTCAATAAAATAGTCAAAATTAATATCCTTTTGTGCAGCTGAATTGCCATATCCGGCTCTTACTATAACGCCTTGTATATTACTTTCTTTTATTGCTTCAAAGTCAATTGAACCAATTGTCTGATTACAAGACACATCAATTACTCCGTACATAAAAATTCTCCTTTCATTAAATAAATATATAAAAATAAGAAGCCAATTAATTAATCTAACTAACCAACTTCTTCAATAATCTTATTTTTTTGTTCGTCTGTAATCCACTTTTTCGCAACTGCTTTATATAGAATTAACAAATTATATTCTTTTGTTTGCGGATTGTACGACTTTTTATAAATTCTCTTTATAGTGCTATACATAATCATTCCTCACTTTCTCCAATTCCCATGTCTGACAATACTAATGCGTCTATCGTATCTTCAAGCGCCGACAATCTCTGTTCGGTTTTATCAATGTCATCTAAAACAAATGTAGCAACTCCATTCTCATATTCTAAACTTTTTTTACATTTGTTTATGAATACATTCATAATATCATCGTTTTCACTTAAAGTTTCTATCCTTTCAAGTGCTTCACTTGTTAGCATATTATCGAAAATTTTTACTGCCTCTGTTGCATTTTCGACTTGTACTTTTATATAGCAATCACATGCTTCTATTACATTTTCTAAAATATTTTCATTGTTAAGTTTAATTTTTTCCATGTCTAAAATTCCTTTCTTTAAGTTATTGTGAATAAACTGCGTGGAAACATCGCAGTCAGATTGAGTACAACATTACTTAAAGCTTCTGTTGGTCTTAAAGTTACATTGCGTGTATTGTAATTTATATTGCATAATACTAATTTATTTAAAGGCACCCACGCCGAATTTAAAGCAGCTATAACCCCAAGATAAATACCTTTAGTTGGTGTTACATTAGTTGGCAGTACTACAATAGTTTTGTTTGTTGCTGTTCCACCATATTCTGTTAAATTAACACCTTGTGCAGAAATTTCTAAGTATACAGCAACTTCGTTATACCATAAAGTGCAATTTGTTCCAGTAAGTTTATTCCATGTACCACTGGCATACGCAAGTGTATTAAGTCCTTTAACTTTAACATCTGCAACAGTACCATTTGTATTAACTGCAACACTACCATTTGTAGAACCTGTAGCAATACTTCTTACACCCGCATTGTAAAAAGTTGTGTTAGAAAGTCCTATTCCGGTGCCAGCACTATATGTAGTGTTGGTATCTGTAAACTTAGCATTTGCCGGAACGTCTGCATTTACAGTATGTCCATTAACTGTAGAAGCATTGCCAGTTAAATTTCCTCGTATGCCCTCTTTTGCATTCACATAATCAGCTTCTAGTGCATGTGTCCATACATTATCCCATTTTTTATCTTCATGTCCTAAATCAATGTATTCATTTGTATGTGGGATAACATCACCAGTTATAACTCCACCTGTAGTTGCTAATGCTCCAATATTAGCAGGTGTTAAATTAACATTTCCCGTGCGGTATGTACTTTCTGCATTTCCTTTAATTCCTGTAACTGCACCACCTACCGCTTCTTTCGCTTTTTCATAATAATATTTAGCGCTTTCCGTATTTCCTACTGCATAATTTTTAGACTTAGTGGCATTACTTTCAGCCGTAGCCGCTGCTGCACTCGCAGAATTAGCACTTTCATTAGCGATTTTTGCTTTTTCCGTAGCCGTAGCTGCATTTTGCATTGTTACATTTTCACTTATTTTAGCTGCTTCTGCACTTTTAGCTGCTTCATTTGCTTTTAAGATGGCTGTATTTGCATTGCTAGTTGCTATGTTCTGTTTTTCGGCCGCTTGTTGACTGTAATACTTAGCATTATCCGTGTTTTCTCCTGCACGGCTATTCGTGCCGCCAACAGCGTAGCTTTGTGCTTTAGTGGCACTAGCAGATGCATTATTGGCATTATTTTTAGAATTTGTTTCACTTGTTTTAGCATTACTTTCAGATGCCGCCGCCGCTTTCTGACTAGCCGCGGCTTTTGCTGTTTCAACCTTAATATCAGCAAGATAATTTGGTTGTAAATGTTTTTCCTTAATACTTGCTTCCTTAACAATTGCAGACACTTTTCCAGCACTGTCAATCGAAAATGCCACCGTGTCACTGTCCAAAAACTCATACTGCGTAATCAGTGCTGCCAGGTCTATATATTGCTTTGTGCCGTCAATAAGCGTTAATATAATCTGCTGTGTTCCGGCATTATATGAAAAATTCACAGCAATCTTTTCCATTTGCGTGTCAATCGTTATCTTTGAACCGTTTTTCTTTACAATCGTGATAATACCTGTCTTTTCTTCAAATGTAACGTCCTGTACCAGTGTTGAAACTTCTTCCTTAGTCGCTTTTGTAGTGTCCAGTGTAATTACCCTATTGTCAATTTCATCTGTAGCCACATCTATTTTATTCAGATTACGTTCATTTAGTGGTGTTTCATCACTCGGATAATTCTCCCAATTTATACGACCATACGTTTTATTCATGTCTGCTCCTTTCTAGTTCCACGGAACTTCCCAATCGCCTGTCAAAGTAATACGGCGTTCAGCCGCATTAATTTCGAAAACACCTACTTCTTCACCGTCTTCTTTGGCAGCAATTCGGATTATTGTTGGATACAGTCTTATTGCCGCGACAGCATTACTTAATATTATTGTGTCGTAATTTAAGTATGTTTGTTCATCTTCTCCAACAGCATATTGCAAGCCCTCTGCACTTATGTTCCATGGTCCGATTTTGCCATTGGGCATTTCCGCACTGCCATCCAAACCGATTTTAAAATTTTGATTTGCCGTTACAACGCCGTTCAGATCGATTCTGTTTGCTTTAACCAAAACTTTTTCAGCAGATTGGTTAATGCTTGAAATAATTTCATCACCGTTTACTTTTTTTGATACTTCTGTATTAATGCTGTCCGCCGTCTGCCTTATTGCACTGTTCACCTGTTCTGTAGTGCTGTAGCTTTGCAGTTTTCGGCTCACCTCTGCCGAAATCCCCTCTGCTGTAGCATTGATTCGGGTATTCATTTCCGTTGTTGTACTGTAATCATTTAACTTATCTGCTGTGTCCCGTTTTGCATTACTTTCAGCCGTTTCAGCGGCAGATTCGGCATACTCTTTAGTTTCTGTTACCTTTTTAGACAACTCTGCTGAAATCCCCTCCGCCGTCTGCCTTATTGAAGTTTGTAGCTCTGTCTTTGTATTTGTAGCATTTTCTTTTGTTTCATATTTTTTGCCGACTTCTGACATAATTGATTCAGCAGTCTGCGTAATTTTAGAAGATAATTCTTCTTCACTTTGCTTTGCTCGTTTAACTTCGGAAGTAATACTTTCGGCGGTCTGCGTAATTTTTGTTGATAAACTACCCTCGGCTTCACTCGCCCTCTTTACTTCTGATGTAATGGATTTTGTGTTTTGCTGTATACTACTGGATAAGTTGTTTACTGAATCGGATACCTCGCTTCGGATACTGTTTGCAGTCTGCTTAATACTGCTTGACAAGCCGTCAGCCGTGTTTTTAACTTCTGCCCTTATATCCGTTGCCGTCTGCTTAATTTCAGAACTTAATCCGCTTTCAACGTCCGTAATCTTACTGTTTGTTTCTTCGATTGTCCGTGTCAGTACATTGGTTTTACCTTTAAGCTGTATAATGCGTTTATGCACGCTATTTACTTGTGTAGAACGGTATTCTTCACCCGTTGCTTCATATTCATCCCTAAGTGCCTGTATGCCTTTTAGTGTACGTTTTAACACGTAGCTTTCAATGATTTCATATTTTGTTGGCAGACGAACAGCGTCGCCTACTTCAATACATGGGTTTCCTTTACAGTCCGCAGAAAACGGTCTGTAAATAATTCCCCGGATTTTACCGTAAATGTTATTTGCGATTTCCGTCAGTTCTTCACTGCCTTTGCCGTAAACAAGAAAATTATCTTGTATTATATAAGTATTTGTACCAGCACCGACAATTACGCCAATGTCATCTTCTTCTTGTCGAATTTGCAATTTATCAATACTTTTAACGAGATAATCTTCATACTCGGCTGTAATATACATACTTTTCCCAATTCGTGTACTTTTGGGGTCTTTGGGATATAAGGTATTGGATGGGTATAAATCATTTCTGGGATATAAACCTTGTATTTCTTGCTCTAAATAGATATAGTGGAATTTTCCATCTCTACCAATGTGACCAAAACAACCATTAATTTCACAAATACAATTAATCACTGTTGCACCACTCAATTCTTCAGGTTCGATAGTCTTTTCAATTTTCATATTGTCGTTTACAAGTTCTATATCAGCTTGTGCAACATTAAAATGCTTAAAAAAACTATCTCTAAAGGATTTCATTGTTGTAGTGCTATCTTTGTTCGGTAATATTTTGTTATACCAATTAACAACATCAGCATTTATAATGTCGTACAACACATCATAAGCCACAATATCTCTACAAGTTCTATCTGCTGTCGGAGTATCGGAAAACACTTTATATCTGCCACATAAGAATGGTTTATTTGTATTATTATTTAATGTAGTTTTTACTGTTATCCATTTATTCTTCATTGGAAGAAAAATGTTAGATACTGTAAATTTTATGCAAGACGCTTCACAGCAACCAAAAGTTAATTCATCTTCGGAACATAAACTTTCTGTTAATTCAAATTGTTCTTTATGCAATTCAACATTTGTTATATTGGTGGTTTTATCATCGGTCATTATATTTAATTGTTTATTTATACTATTCTTTTTAAACAAATCAATTAAGTTATAGTTAATCACTTGCTACACCTCCAATAAACGCTAGTCGAATTGCGTTGTAATAGATAGTTCCTCTAAAAATGCCGTAAATAGTGGGTTCAAAATCAGCTAAATAGCCATATTGTGTGACATAGTCGTCATACTCTGGAATGTAAGCTGTTATATAAACACCTCTTTCAGTTGCATTTACATAATTTGCTTGAATATTTCTCATTAAGTCTGTAAATGTATTATTTGTAAGCATTGCGGGGGTTTCAAATTCAATTTTCTCCGCTTTTAACTCGACTGCGTTTCGATGTTCATAGCCGTTGGCATCTGTGTAATCATCAACATCTTGCATATTTACATATGCACTATAACTTTCAGCTTTAATGTATTTAGTTGGTATTATGTAATCGCCTATCCTGATTAAAAAGCCACTGTAAGCCATGTTATTACCTCGCAATTCTTAAAAATTGACGTAAAAAGCGCTTATCGAACATCACTATTCGATAAGCGCTTAATAAGATTATTATTTTTTATAAAATTAATAATCAAATGCCGGTTTACCAGTTCTATTAAAATATTCTCTTGCATATTTTCTTGCACTGTTACCTATTTCATTTTGGGATATTCCAAATTTTTTATTAAGTATTCCTTGCAGTAGTTCATTTTGTTGTCTTAACAACGCTACTTCCTGCTGTGATGTATCATATACTGCTTCTCTAATACCTGTAATTTCTGCACCACCAGCAACCGCCGACTTGCCACCAACTGTACCAGCAATTTCAGGGATGCCATTTTCACCGGCCATTACTATACTATATTGTTTTGGCAAAAAACCACCATCCGCATATCCCTTAAATCTTAACTTCATAAATCCTGTGGACATTGGGTCGCCTGTGCTATATGGTTCTCCCTCTATTTCCGCTGTATAACTCGATGAAATAGCGTTGGTAAGAGAATCATGTATTCTCCAAGCATTGCTATCTATAGTGTCAGACAGTCCGTTCATAAGGTCACTTCCCATATCTGCACCAATATTTCCAGCATTTACCGCATCAATTATTGACAGAAACGCAACAGCCGTAGTATTAGGAACACCATCAACTTTATCCCTGTAATTACTTACAAGACTTCCACCAGCTTCCGCACCAGTCTGTATAGCTTCTGCAACAGCTTTTAAATGCACATCATTAAATAAATTATTGCTATATCCCGGTAATCCGCTAGTGCTTTCTTTAAAAGCATTAGACATTTTTGTGCCGCCGTTAGAACCAACCTCTTCTAATTTGTCAAATGTGTTACTTGTATTTTCAAAAAAATCGTTAATACTTTCCTGCGATTCTCCTGTTTTTTCGCTTATGGTATTTTCGATTTTTTCAAAAGATTCTTGCGTAGCCCTTGACATTCTTTCATTATCGACCTCATAAGCCGATGCCAATTCATCCGCACTCTGCCTTGTGCTATCCTGTTCCCCGGTCAGTCTGTTGTATTCATTTTTACAAGTTGCCGCCTTTTCTGCCGCATTAGCTATTTCCTGATTAACCTGTTTCACTGACTGATTAAGTTTATCATTGTCATTTGCCAATCGGCGTACTTCATCAGAATTTAAACCGACTTCTTTCCTCAAATCAGTTGAAGATTTTGTAAAACCATTAGTACGTTCTTTTGTCTGGTCTAATAATGTTGTCAATACATCAAACGCATCACCTAAGCCGCTAATTTCATATGTTGCATTAAATGTATCCTTTGACATTCCAGTAAGTTTTTGTGCATAATCATATATTATATTTTCAGCATTTGTATAACGCTCGTTGTTGTCCTTTAACTGGTTCCCTATGTCAAATTCCTGTTTATATAATTCCTTTAATACATCTTCCATAGCCGCCGCTTTGGCATACGCTTCTAATGCATTTATTGTGTTATACACTTCGTCTTTCTGTCCAATAAACTGACCAGTAACACTATCAATACTGCTTGCAAGCTCTGGACATTGTTCAACCAGATAATCAGCGTAAGTTATTAACATTTCACGTTGGCTGTCTGTTAAGCTATCAAAATTGTCGGCTAATTCAAAATACTTATCCGCAATGCTTCTAACGCCAGCATATGTATCTCCGATAGAATTAATCTGTTCCTTAGATTTTTCCACAGTCTGATTAAGATTATCTGCGGCTTGTTTTACAGACTCACTTAATAGATTTGATTTGTATGTCAAATCATCTGTTCCTGTTATAACACCTGCTATTGCTGATACTACGCCAACTGCTCCTACAGCAAGGGCTGTCCATGGGTTTAACAAACCTATAAGCTGCAATGCACCTAATGCCACACCTGCTCCTGCGGCTACTTCTGCTAATGTACCGACTGTAAATTCTGCTCCCTCTCCGATTTTGTGAAATGCATCATATATCAGCAATGCTTCGGAAGCAAAACCAGCTATTCCTATAGCACTTTTTAAGGCTACGGCAAACTTAGATGTAAACGACTGTGCACTGACATTGTAATCAATCTTACTAAACATTTTATTGATTCCGCTTGCAATTGCATCTTTTAATCCTGCGTTTTCCGCCAATTCAACGCCCATTTTAGCCGCAAGTGACTTAGCGAGGGATTGTGATATTTTAGTTGCAATAGCTTTTAAGATGTTCTTAGCAATTTCCAGCTTAAAATATTTTTTTAAAAGGATTGCTCCTATTATAATTGCAACTGTCTTTAGCTCTATATCGCCTATCAGTTCAGATATTCCATCAAATACCTTTGACCATTTAATGTTTTTAATTGTGGTCTTAACAGTGGTATATATTCCCTGCACCCACACATTAATAGCCTTTGCCAGCGATTTAAAATCAAACGTTGCAAAAAATTCATTTATACCTGTTGCAATAGATAATCCAAAATCTTCCCAGTCAAACGTTTCCCCAAATGCTAATGCTGCATAAATAGCAGTGTTTAAAGCCCCTGCAACAGTTCTACCTACTGCTCCGAACAATTCCGGGCTAATCAGTCCATTAAGGAAATCCGCTAATCCTGTGCCGAAATTCCTAGCTCCTGCGTAAACTTTATCCCAGTCAATGTCATTCATTGCATTAGTAAGAACATTACCAATATATTCTCCTAATTCATATAGACTATTAATCTGGCTTTCATAATCTTTAAAAATTGTATCAACCTGTACAAGGTTGCCATCTAATGTGTTCCCTACGCCCCCACTGTTAGTTCCTTTGCCACCAGTACCTTTTTTATTGCTTCCACTATCACTATCGTCAGGTGTTGTTATCAGTTTTAATTCATCAAACTGCCTTGCACCCTTGTTCATTTTTTCAATATTTTTAGCAGCTTGTGCCGTATTGTCTGCGGCTGTACCTGTATCATCAGCCACATCCCCTACGCTATCTGCGATATTACTCCAATCATCAGTGATACCTTTATCCGTCACTTCAAATTTCCAGCCAAATATATGCCCTAATGCATTGGTAACAGTTTCTGCAAAAGAAATCACTTTCCCCATTACAAAATTCAAGCCATTTACAAAAGGTTTTAAGGAATTTATTAAAGATGTTCCTATAATGCCAGCCAATTGCTGGAATGATTGCTTTAATATTACAGTCTGGTTGTGCCAGGTATCAGCAGTCCTAGCGAAGTCGCCCTGTGCGGCTGTAGTATTAGCCATTACATACTGATAACGCAACATGGTTTTTTCAGCCTGCGACATAGACTGTATGTCTGCATCCAAGCCTTGTTTTAACGCCCATTCTTTTAATGTCGCCTGTGTTAAATCTAAGCCATATTTTCTTAAAGGTTCTGTTTCGCCAGTAAATATAGCTTGTAAATTTCTTGCAACATCTGATTGGTCAATCTCATAAAAAGAAGCCATGTCCGCGGTCAATTTTGTCAAATTCATTGACATATCAGCTACACTGTTTGTAGCTGAATATGCCGTATTTTCTGTTTTTGACAGCTTATCATTTATAAGATTAGCACCCTTGACTACCTGTTCAGAGCTAATACCCATAGCTGTTCCCATCGCTTGAAATCTACTAGCAAATTGTTTTACAGATAGTTCAGACATACCAAAATCCTGTATAGACGTTTTAGCCATATCATCTACAAGACTCTCATATTGCCCAAATGTTGTTCTTACAACATTTTCCACCTCTGTTAGTGATGATGCAATATTTATTGCATCTCCGAGTTTGTTAATTCCTCTAAATAACAACCAGTAAGAAGCATACAATTTACCAAACGCAGACGCTAAACTCCAACTACTTTTGCTAGCAGCACCAGCAGATGTAGATACATCAAATAAACTTGTTTTAAGTGAACTTGCTGCCCTTCCACTTGATGCACCTGTACGACTTAATTGTGCTAATGCATTAGTCATATTTATAATGTTTTGACTTACCCTCGGTGCTTTAGAAAGTTCCTGCATTAATTCTTTCATCGCTGTTGCAAGCTTAGGGATATTCTGAACAGCATTAATAGAACTTTTATAGCCTAATTGTTTTATGCCATCAGCTAACTTTGTAATCTGTTCAGCCGCTTTATCTGTAGTTTCTAAGTTGTTAAATGCCTTACCCAAATAAGTCATTGCCGTAGAAGCTTTGTTAATAGATGTAACATCTATCCTGCTTATTTTTTCTACACCCTTTGAAATCCTTGTAAAATCAGCCGTACCTACACTTTTCATTCCCTGCATTGCAGATACGATGTTTTTAACCCCTGTTGCAAATCCATTGAAATTAGCATTACCAACTGCACCTAGTGAAGCTGCTAAGTTGCCTAAATTCTTAACCAGCTTATCTACCGCATTATTCGCCTGTGTTGCATTTGCTTTTATTTTCAATTCTAAGCTGTCTAATTCTTCATCAGCCACCAGCCACACCACCTTTATTATAAATAACAAAGTGGCATATTAAGCCGTTATTTAGGACTTAACATGCCACCCTCTTTTTCTAAAATCTTTATTCGCTGTTTCATTTCAAATACCGCTAACGCTTCATTATTTTTTTTGTTATTCCCCTCGTCTGCCTGCATTTGCATAATTGGTTTTTTAATATATTCGTTCTTAGGGTGTTTAGCAAAACAATGCTCTATTGCAAACATCATTGCAGAAATGCCATAATTGCCCCACCAGTTCCACATATTATCATCTTGCATTTTCCGCTTTAATTCATAGCCTTTAATACAACAGCCTAATTGTGCTGGTGTCATATGCTTAAACTCTTCTATGCTTATGCCAATCGCAAATGCCGTAGGGAAATATTCTTCCCATATTATCTTGTGCCAGTTGACTTCTTTTTGTGGTCTTGTGGAATTTTCTGATTTTGTGTCTGTGTCTGATTCCCATACATCTGCTTTATCATGTCGTTCAGACCCGACAGGTTGAAAAAACCGTCATCTTCCATCATTTTTCTTAATTCATCATTGAGTGTTTTATAAGATAATTTTCTAATCTTCATATACTCTCGCATAACCCTTATTGATTCTTCATGTGTTAAAGGATTATGCTCTAATAATGCTGCATAAAAAGCAGTCTTGCATATATCCGCAGTATCTCCTATCATGTTAGCTGTACCGTTTATAATTTCCATAGAAGTAGGGTTATCCATATCCTTAGCTTCTTCTACGATATATGCACCTGATATCACCTTAAACATCTTTTGCACAATATCCTTGTATTCGGCGGCTTCAAATGAAAATTCTAATTTATATTCTTTATTATTTACTGTAATTGTTTTCATGTTTATTGTCCCTTCCATCCTTAAGTGACAGAAAGTGGTAGTTATACCACTTTCTGTCACATTTTCTTAATAATTCAAATTGGCTGCATTTAATTCTTCGTCAACCGTTACAGCCTTATCATATTCAACCGATTGACTTACGATTTTTTTGACAATGTAATTGAAGTCGGATAACCATTATCATCCTCCACTACAGCAACATCATAATCCTTATGTATCCATCTTGGTACAGTTGATATTGCAATATTACAAGTTCCCGTTAAATGGTCGTCCGTTGCTTCATCTGGTGCAAATGATTCTGAACCGATGAATCCACACATACCCTCTTTGCCTTTTCCATCTGTACCATAAAGTAATACAATATCTAATGGTTCATCTTCGATTTCAATAAGCTTATCAATATACGCTCTTTCAAACGCACCGCTTACAGCCATAGAGCCTGCCGCACGTCTGCCAGCCTCTTGCGTTTCTACTACATCTTCAAGTGTCGATGTATCTACCATATTTCTATCTCCAAATGGTGACGGAATACTCTTAGCTCTTATCAACAAGCTATATGTACCAGCCCAATAATCTGCTTCGCTGCTTTCTTTTTCCTTTTTTCTGTAGATAATTCTACTTTTTAATCCTGTTGCCATGTGTTATACCTCCTTGAATTGCAAATAAAAAACTCATCGTATTTATTGTTATAAAATATCATTCCATCCGAACTTACGTTTTGCTCTGAAAGTAGCAGTCCATAATTTATCCTCTTTTCTTGCAAAAGGCATTGGTTTTATTTTAAACATTTTCTGTTTATAAATATCCGCTATTACACTTGCTATTTGTAAAGCTTCACTTCTGCCGCCATTAGTTGTCACTATTACTTGTGCTGTAAAACTAATAGTATTTATTCTGTCAGCTTCTAAATCTTCATTTATTTCCGTTGGTTCAACCGATTGTATTAATACAGTCGGGAATACTGGTTCATCGCTTATTTCCTCTTCTGTTGTAAAAAAAATGTCGGGATAATCCTCTTCCAAATAAGCCATTGCATTGCTCTTAACTACAGAATACAAATTTGTTTCAAGATTGTAAGCCCATTCATTGTTAATCATCCGAACACCCTCTTTGCTATACCCATATAATCCTCAATTATTCTTTTTTCTGCTTTTAAAACAGGCATTGTAGCTTGTACACCATGTGTAAGTATTAAGTTGTTATTATCATCGTAATAACCCCATACTTTCTTCTGTCCGTTCCCTTTGCCATATGAACCTATCAGAAAACCAAACTCTTCGCCTTTAGGATGAGGGCTTGAACCAACTCCAATATCGTTGTAATAAACACCAGCTCCAAATTCAATGAACAGTATTTCTTTTCCACTTACAATCAACTTAGCTTCCGCTGTTGATTTGTCTGTGTTAAGTTTTACATATGTATTATGGGTTGTATCCGAGCCACTTCTAATCCCTTTTTCATCATATTTATACTGTGCTTCTGCCATGTTGCTATCAATTACTGTAATACCTGCATTAGCTAATTCTGTTACAAATTGCTCTAACTTTCTATGAAATTTAGTTTTATATTTTTGCAACTGCTTTATGGCATTTTCAACAGATTTTTTAGACAATGTTATTACTATTTGTTCAGCCATATATACACACCTACTTAACATTTTTTTGCAAGAGAAATAAATCTACTGTCAATCCCTCATCAGCCACGCCTTTTACAACATAATCACAACTGGTATCATCAATTATTGTTTTATCTTTATCTTTATACTTTACCTCTGACTTTTTCCAAACAAGTGAACCGACTTTTAATGGAAGCCTGCCTTTATCTGCTACAATTTGGACAAAATTTGTTGAATTATCGACACCAAATTCCTTTATTAAAGCTTCGCTTAACTTATTGCTTATAGAGGAAAAAAATACCACAGGCGTTTTATATCCTGTGGTATATTCTCCGGTCTCAACTGGTGTCGGTTTCCCATCTACTTCAATATATTTAATAGTGCCATCCTTGTTTAATTTATAAACCGGAACTCTTTTATTCTTATCCTTAATTGCGTATGTCATTTTTTGCTTGTTGATACATAGCGACATATTAATTCACATCTTTCCCGAATCGTTTCCATAAATCGGATAATTTTTCCCAGCCGTACATTGCTACAAATGCTACAACAAATCCAGCTATAATAGCAGCTAATACCATGTACCACAATATGGTCATTTGTATATACTGCATATAAGCTACAAATGCAGCAACTGTAATTCCTATGGACAGCACAAAAACAAGAATATCTGTGGGTACTCTTGCAAAAATACCTATTCCCTTAATTACCTGCGTAATTAAAGATACAAAAAATGCAAGTGTTCCTATAATTGCTAATATGATTGTCATATTGGCTACAATCGTTTCCATAATGTTCATGTTTATACCTCTTTTCCTTCATTCAATCGGTCTTCAATTCCATCAAGTCGATGATGAGCTGCCTTTACACTTTCCTCAACCTTAATAATCCTGTTATCGTGAGAATTAAGTTCTTTTCTCATTTCTGTAACTTCATTCTTTATCTCTGTTGTGTTGCTTGATATTGTGTCAAGCTTCATATTTATGCGTGTATTTTCCTTTACACGCTCCGTAAGATCTGCTTTGTCAGATTTTTTGTTGTTCTTAAGATTAAGTCCTAAGGTAAACAGTCCAAAAAAGACGGAAAAAGCAACTGAAATAATGCTTATAATTACTG
>UMFU01031845.1_pt1 | contig 40401 bp, 45 predicted proteins | sample 1965091 | NCBI WGS metagenome assembly UMFU01 (sample SAMEA4836054, study PRJEB28245) | human gut metagenome | biome: gut microbiome; material: fecal sample | place: Denmark | collected 2008
AACCAGGAGAAGAAGGGGTCGTTCGATGAATACGAATAGTGCGCAGAGCGCCCATGATGCTGGCGTCTGCGAGTTTTGCGGTAAGCGGCTCGAGGAGGGGAGCCATCCTGTTCTAGCAGGATTCGACTCAAATGGAAAGGCGATCAAGAAGTACCGAACGTACTTCAAATCGTGCAACTGCGAGGGCGCATTGGCCGCAAAGCGTAAATGCTACGAGCTAGATCATGCTGATCAGGAACGTAGGCTCAAAGAATCCTATGATCGCGCTGGCATCCCGAAGAGGTTTTGGGATGCTGATGATAAGGACGATACGCGCCTTATCTCGAAGCTAAAGGGTGGTCAAGGTCTGTTCTTCACTGGTCTGCCTGGTCGGGGGAAGACCTATATGGCGTGCTCGATAGCACGAAAGTTCATAGCTGAGGGCTATACCGTGCGATTCTGCGACATCGAATCACTCGAACGCGAGGTCAAATCTGCGTGGTCATCGCGCACTATGAGCGAGCGAGATGTGATCGATAAGTACGTCAAAGCATCTCTTACGATCATCGATGATCTAGGAGCTGAGGAACTGACCCCTATGACCATGAAGGTCTTGCGAGCGGTCATCTCTGGACGCGAGGCCTATGCTGGCGTGACGATCATCACGAGCAATTACGATCGGAAGGAATTCGCACAACACCTAGCTGCAGAGACCGATGACATAAAAGCGCAGCGCATCGCCTCTCGTGTTTCTGGCATGACTGAGGTCATTAGATTCAATGGACCAGACAGGAGGCTGTCAAGATGACGCCGATCTATCGACCGAAAGGCAAAGCGGCTGAATATGCATCATGGGCGCTCAATATATACACCGGATGCACCCATGGTTGCGAAGATTGTTACGCTCCATCTGTGCTAAGAAAGAGCAAGGATGATTTTGCTGATGTCACCGTCCGTAAAGGGGTCGAGCTTGCTGTTATGCGTCAGCTCGAGCGTGAGGATTTCGCAGGAGAAACGATACACCTTTGCTTCACGTGCGACCCTTACCCAACAGGCATTGATACCACTCCAACAAGAGAGATCATTCATATGATCCATGATGCAGGAGCGCATGTTCAGATCCTGACCAAGAACCCGCTCGGTGCAGAATTAGATTTCGACCTACTAGGACCTGAAGACATGTTCGGCGTCACGATTACTGGGGCTCCGATCGAGATCGAGCCGAATACTGGATCGGCATTCCATCGTGTAGAAATACTGCAACGGGCGAAGAAGCGAGGTATCGGAACTTGGGTCTCGTGCGAGCCGGTCTATGACGTGAGGACCATCTATTCGTTGATCAGGCGCGGAGATTTCATCGATCGTTTCATGATCGGGAAATTGAACTATCACCATAGCGATATCGATTGGGCGGTGTTTGGATCCTATGTCGAGCAGCTGTGCAAGCTCTATCAGAGGGAGTATGTCATCAAAGACTCTCTCCGTGCCGATATGGAACGGCTTGGCAGGTCGACCGAGGTGACGCGATGAAAGTCTATGGATATTGCCCTTATGCGGATATTTCAGCGATTCAGCCGATCGTTGAGCCAGTAGCACCGCCAAGACCGAAGCTCCCCAGATGCGATCATTTCTCTCCAGCAGAGGAAAGGCGCACAAAGCGAAAGAAATTACACTCTGATCTACTGGCAGACCCTGACCATCCGAGGCATGGAACACCATTTGCCTATCAGGCAGGTTGTCGCTGCAAGAAATGTTTGGGTGCCTATAAGGAAAAACGAAATGAGAAGAAGAGTGATGCGTAATGGAGAAGGTTACTCAATCAGACAAATGCACCGCTGCGCTGATGCGCGAGGTGCCTAGATGACTAACTATGAGAAGTTCTTCAGCACGCCTGAAAAGGCAACGAAGAGTATCGATGAGTTTCGTATGGCAATCCCTTGGACGAAGAAAGGGGCTATGAAAAGTTTCCATAATTGGTTAGCTATACATTCCTTTGATGTTGATGATGACGCATCTCTCATGTTGGCGTGGCTCGAAAGCGAGGCGGAATGATCATAACGTCAGATCGCGTGTGCGAATCGTGCCGGTATTGGGAGCAGGATGGTGAGTATATTGGCGAGTGCACGCCTGGCAGCTGCCATCGATTCCCACCAACCGTGCCGATACCTGCAGAGACTATCAAATACGTACAGCTTACCGATCACCCACAAACCTTTGCAACTGATTGGTGCGGAGAATATGAAAGTTCGTTTTAGGCACCCACACATCTTCTCTTTTCCTGGACAAGGAGAGATCGTGGTCGCATCTACCGGAGATGTGGTCGAAGCAAGGATCTGTAGGCCTCGTGTTGCTGAAATTTCCCTCAAGGACGATTTCTTCACATACCTTCAACTCGATGCTTTTCGCGATCTTTTTGATGTACTTGAAGTTGACGAAAGGGATGTGCTTGCATAGTTAACGGATGATCCTTCGCAAAAAGATCAGTGCTACTATCGCGAATGTATCTTGTTTCAACCGGCAGAGAGTGAGATCCATGCAACATCATCTTGAAGTCAAGCTGATCTGTGTTAATGATTATCTTTGTTACATCAAGAAGTTAAATAAGCGAATTGAAACGCTTAAAGAGAGCATCGATCGTCAGAAATCGCTCATGTTGCCTGCAGGAATTGATTATAGTGAGTTAGTAGCTGCCAGCTCTTCTGGTGATGCTCTTGAGAATGGCGTTATAAAGCTTCAGGAGCTGATCAAAGAATACTGCACTGAACTTGCAGAGTACGTTGAACAACAGCAGATCGCCTACAACGTTTTCAAGAAGCTTTCGAACCCTAAGGGAACCGAAGCGCTCACAAAATACTATCTTCAAGGTAAGACTTGGGAAAAGGTTTGTGTTGAGATGGCTTATTCGTATCGAGGTATGATGAAGCTGAAAAAAGCTGCAGAGCTTGAAGTGTACGACTATATGCCAGAGCAGTGGAGGCGTTATTCGATTCCAAACTCGATTTGATTTGTTAAAAGAGTGCACATAAGTTCACATCGAAACCTGTTATATTGATAGCGAGAAGAAAACGAAAGCCACCCAGGGGGTGGCTTTTTTCATGCCCTGGAGGTGCCGCTTGACCACTGAAGAGATCAAGGAGCGGGTGATGGCATCAAGATCCACCACTATAGTTGCTCAGGCATTTAGAAAAGCATTGGGGCTGCCGCCAGTTGCTGTGCTCGATGAAGTTCGGTGTATTCGCAGGAATAATCCTTATAAGGGCATTCGACAATGCTTCAGAAACTTCGAGAGCCCGCTCGATGGCCGCTTCTAAGTCGAATCTGCGTCGCACGAATGGTGCGAAGCGTACAGCGCTGCGAAAGAGGATCAAAGCAATGGGGCTGCCATGTGCGCTGTGTGGTAAGCCAATCGATTATTCTTTGCCAGCAGGGCACCCTATGAGCTATGAGCTCGACGAGATAGTTCCCGTGAGCAAAGGTGGATCACCCTACGACATCAACAATGTCCAACCAGCTCATCGTTGCTGCAATCAAGCCAAAGGCGATGGATCACGACGCAAAAGAATCGCCTCGAAAGCCTTTCCAACAAGTCGAAACTGGTAGGCGGGGGCGGGCGTGAGAGCCGTTCTAAGGCTTCGTTTTTAATTTATGACCGCTCCATCATTCTTTCGTTTATCGAGGGGGAGAACCCCCTCCCGTGTGCTGACAGGCCACCCCAAGCGCATAGGGTCGTAGAACGAACATGTTTTTTTCCACAGGTAGGAGGTGCCACGTGGGTAAGCTCGCAAACGCAGTAAAGAACAACAACAGGCGAGAGACCCTCGTGGCTCTTCGTGAGATCATCTGCAAGAAGATCGAGAAGACCGAGTCGGGTCGTGATCTTGCGGCTCTGTCCAAACGCTTGATGGAGATTGAGGCGGAGCTCGAAGCGTTGCCCGATCCGAACGCAGAAGACAATCCGCTCGAGCGCGAGCAGAAGCGAGCGAGTAGGCGCGGTGGGTGATGTCAGCGAAGGTGAGGATCGGAAATCAGCACCCGACCTTTGAGGTTCGCGCCGAATATGATCACTCGGATGGAGATCGTGCAGTATCGCTCTATGGTGAATACGGTGTGAGCTTCTATCCTGCTCAAGAATACGAGTTGCGTCTCTTCCTCGCGCGTGACTCTCTTGGAAGATACTCTTTCAGAACGATCGGCATATCGAAGCCGCGCCAGAATGGCAAGTCCTATGCTGCGCGGTTCTATGCGCTCTGGATGGCGGGTGTAGAAGGTCGTACCGTTCTCTATACCGCTCATCATGGCTCGACAACGCGTAAGATGTTCGAGTTCATGCGCGATTTCGTTACGGCTCACGAGGATTGGATCAAAGCGCTTAAGCCTGGTCGCAAGGGGATCTACAGCGCTGAGGGCCGTGAGGGCATCTACTTCGCCAACGGCGGCAAGATTGAGTTCATGACGCGAACGACCCAGGGCGGGCGTGGCGGGACTTATGATGTGATCATCATCGATGAGGCCCAAGAGCTCACCGATGAGCAGTTCGACGCGCTGATCCCTTCGACGATTGCATCCGATTCAGGAGATCCGCAAAAGATATTCATCGGCGCTCCGCCGAATGCGAAATGTCCAGGTACGGTATTTCGGTCGCACCACAAGAAAGCCCATGCAGGAACTGGCGGGAATCTCTGCTGGCTCGAATGGGCAGCAGAGACGCTCGGAGATGTCCACGACAAGGAGATCTGGTATGCGACAAATCCCGCATTGGGTCTTCGCATCAATGAAGACGTCTTTGCAGACGCGGCAGATTCTGCTTCGAGCATAGATGGATTCTTTCGAGAGTACCTGGGTTGGTGGGAGCCTGCTGAGGTTGCTTCCGCTGCTCTTGATGCTCGAGCGTGGGCGAGCTGCGCTTGCTCAAATCCGCCTCAAGAGGGCATCGTTTCATGCGGTGTGAAGTTCTCGCTCGATGGAAAGCGAGCAGCTCTATCTGTTTGTATCAAGCCCGAAGATGGGAAGCCCCATATCGAGACGATTTGCACACGATCTACTGTAAGAGGTGTGGGTTGGTTCGAGAAGTGGATCGTCGAGAGAAAGAAGATGCTTGCTCAGGTGACCATCGATGGCAAATCGAAGGCTTCCACGCTCGAGAAGAAGCTGAGCGATGCGAAATTCGCGAAGAAACAGGTCGTTGTCACCAAATCGACAAACATCACAGATGCCTGCTCGATGCTCGAAGAAGCTATTGCCTCTCAGGCGATAACGCATTTCGCGCAGCCTGGACTTGATGAAAGCGCGACCCGATCGACTAAGCGGGACGTTGGCAAGGCGGGAGGCTGGGCGTTCGATGGGGAGTTTTCCCTGCCGATCGAATCAGCCGCACTTGCGTATTGGGGTGCCATGATCACCAAAAGAAAACCGAATAGGAAGGCGAGGGTAGGATGACGATCAGCTTGCCGAACATCCTTAAAGCCACCAATCTCGATGAAGAAGCGAGAGGGATTCTGAAGAGGCTTCTTGCCGTGCAGAGAAACGTTGCAGCCCGTAATGCTGAGCGCGTTAAATACTTTGAGGGGGATATCGAACCCGCTCAGATTGGTATAGATGCCATCCCCCCAACCGTTAACCTTCACGAGAGCTGCGCATGGCCAAAGAAAGCTGTTACCTCTGTGTCCGAGAGAGCTCGATTCGAAGGATTCGTGTTCGAGAGCGGCAAACAGGATGAAGGGCTTGCGAAAGTTGTCAAAGACAATAATCTTATCGGCTCGTTCAATCGCCATACGCCTTCCGAGCTCATTCATGGTTGCATGTTCGGAACAGTGGGTAAATTCAACAGCAAGACCATCGTTCGCTTCCATACGGCAGAGACTTCTTCTGGGGTGTGGGATGCGGGAAACGATCGACTTGGTGCTGGATTCGTTATCGCTGATTGCGGTGTTACTGATTTCTCAAAACAAACACCTGTTCCGACGCAAGTAAACTTGCATTTGCCAGGCCGCGTTGTGGTCCTAAAGCGCATTGCAAAATCTAGCTGGGTTGCTGAATCTCTTGAGACTCCCCTTGATCGGCCGATGATGGAAGCTTTCGCATTCCGTGGGACGGGCACAAAGCCTTTTGGCGAGTCTCGTATCACAAAGTCGGTCATGACTATCACCCAAGATGTTCTCCGAACTCTCGTCTACATGGCGGTATCAGCAGCTTTTTATGCGCATCCAAAGCAATACTTGCTCGGATTGACCGAAGAGCAGTATGACAAGATATCCAAGAACAAGTGGGGCGCCATGATCAACGCGATGCTGCTTGGCGAGCTGAACGAAGAGAACGAGAATTCGATCCAATACGGTCAGTTGCCCGCGACATCGCCGCAACCCTATATCGATATGTTGAGGATCTACGCGCAGATGTTCAGCGCGGCAACAGGGGTGCCGATCAATTCGCTGGGGATCGTGCAAGACAACCCATCGAGCGCCGAAGCGATCACTGCTGCTCGCGAAGATATCTGCATAGCAGTTGAGGATCTCAACGAGTCTAATGGCGAGAGCCTTCGTCAGATCGCGCTCATGGCTATGGCTGTAGAGAGAAGCTGTAAGATCGATGATCTTACAGATGATCAGAGGTCGGTCATGGCTCACTTCAAGGATCCATCCATGCCCTCGATCGTCTCTCAAGCTGATGCAGCGATCAAGATCGTCACGGCTGACCCTTCTTTCGCACAGACGACGGTTTTCAAGGAGATGCTCGGTTTCAGTGCAGCTGATATCGCTCGCATCAATGCTGAGGGGCGTGCTGCTAAAGCACGCGAGTCCATTGCTCAATTGATGGGACAACCAGCGGAAGACGATGGAAAGGTCGACTAGTGGAGATACCGCGTTCTCTTCTCGATGGCTACACCAAGAAGATCAATGCTCTATCTGGCGCAGGGCAGCACCTTGTTTCGCAGGCTCTTGCAAATGCTGAATGGAACAGCATCGCTGAACTTCGCAGCATCATGTCGGAAGTGATGAACCAGGTCTGTAGCGTGGTGGTCGATGATGCTTCAGTGGTCGCATCTGAGATGTATGATGACATCCGAGAGCTAGCTGTTGGTGAGCGATTAGAGAAGATAGCGGCATCTTCCTACGATAGCAACGCAACAGACGGCGCGGTAAGAGCTCTGCTTAAGAGCGTTGTTGATACTGGATCGACCAAGCAACTCAACAGAGATCTTGCCGATCGGGTCGACTATGAGGTGAAAAAAGCAGCAGGCAATGCTGCTTTTTCTTTAGCACGACAAGATCCGGAAGATCCTCGCTTCGCACGCGTTCCTTCTGGGCATGAAACATGTCCATTTTGCATAATGCTGGCCTCTCGAGGACCAGTGTATATGAGCGAGAGGAGCGCAGGGGCGGATGGCCATTACCATGCTCACTGCGACTGTAGGATCGTTCCTTTTTTTGATAGTCATGCAACAGGTCCATCGCGATCTGTGAGTGATTCCATGAGCGTCGAAGGATATGACATCGATGTGCTCTATGACCAATATGTCGATGCTTTGCATGAAGGGCGACTCAGCCCTCAAGGGGTAAAGAAGTATGTGAGCTCTCAAGTGCAGCATTGGCGATCGATCGATTTCGATTCTTATGGCTCGATCGCTTCCTATATCAAACAAGCTAAAGATATTGAAGACTTGCAATATCGATGTGCTGTCGCTGAATCCGAATGGGCAAAGACCGGACTTTCCGATCGGTATTACAACATGCTTACAGGTGTTGTTCAGTATCGACGTTGGCAGATGCAGGGTTTGTATGACGCTGAGCAGGTGACCTATATCAAGGCGCGAGTCGATCTTAAAGATTGGGAGAGGAAAGGAATCGATGCTCTTGCGAAGAAAGGCAAGAAGGTTGTCGTTCCTGAAGAAGATCCAGATGCTCCAGCGAACATTGATCTTAAAGTCGATGGTGCCCTGTGGGAGTTGAAGAATGTCACCAACGTAAGTAGCTCGGTCGGAAATCAACTTGGAAGAAGCAGGAAAAAATGGTGGAAGTTTGACAAAACCACTGGGTCTCGGACCATTTTCACAATGTACGATTGCAAAAATTCAGCTGAAGAAATTGCTGAAGCCATCAAAAAAAGATTGCGCCCAAACGAAAATGCAGTTCTGATTGACGAGAATGGCAACATCATCGAAATAAAAAGCGAGTTCGTGTCCTGACGTCGAAGTCTGGGCGTAACTCGCTTTCTTGTCATGGATTATACCAAATTATCTGTGCGATCTCAATGATCCGCGCAGTTCAGAATGGAATCAAGCCACCTTATGCAGGTGGCTTTTTTCATACCCTGGCGATGGATTTCGCCAGGGTCTTTTGACGTTGCGCTGCACGGGATAAGCAGCGCCAAGAGACGGTTCTTTGCAACCGGGAAAGGGGCAGATATGTCCGATCAAGATCAGCCACAGGATGATAACCAGCTTGAAGGTGGTCAGGATCCTGCAGGCGACGCAACGCAGCCGGCGGATACCGGCGCTAACGAGAGCCAACCCGCGGGTGGCTCTCGTACCTACACTCAGGCAGAAGTTCAAGCCGAAGTGGATAAGACGGTGAAGGCTCGTATCGACAAACAGCGGAAGAAGCACGTTGCAGAGATCGAAGCTCTCACAGCGTCTGAACAAGCTGCTCTTGTAAGAGCAGAGGAGGCCGAGGCGAAGGTTAAGGCTTTTGAGGAAAGCTCGGCACGTTCTGCGCTCGTGGCATCCATCGCGAAGGAAAAGAACGTCGACCAAGACCTCCTTTCCAGGATGACGGGATCTACTGAAGAAGAGATTGCTGCGAATGCAGACATCATCGCCGCTGCTATTCCTAAAGCTGCCTATCCCGATGTGCCTGATAAGGGAGACAGCGGTGATTCTGCTGCATCCATTACCAAGGACGCGATCCTCGCTATCAAGGATCCCAAAGAGAGGGTTCGTGCCATCGCAGCAAATCAACACCTATTCAAGTAAGGAGAGAACATGGCCACAAACAACATGACCAAATCTGAAGATATCGCGCATGCTCTCGATATCGAGATGAATCAGAATTTCAAGCAGGAATACGATCGACTTGCAGAGATCCTCGAGATCTTTTCTCCAGAGATCGTGAGCGCTGGTACTGCTAAGTATCGCTATAAGGTCGAGGGTGATCTTGTATCGGGAGATGTAGGAGAAGGCGAAAACGTTCCGCTTTCGAAGTACACGTTGAAAAAGGTGCCTGCGGGTGATTTTGGCATCAAGAAATATCGTAAAGGGACTTCTGCTGAATCCATCCTTAAGTCGGGATATGAGAATTCGATCTTGCGCACGGATAAGAAGATGCTCAAGGATGTTCGCATGATCTGCATCAATGAGTTCTTCGATGGCTTGAAGTCCGGTACGACCACTGCGGCAGGTGATAACCTGCAGGCAACGCTTGCACATGCAGATGCGAATCTCAAGATCGCCCTTGAGAATAACGGAGATGAAGCTGAGCGTATCATCCATTTCGTGAATACGCTTGATATCGCCGATCACCTCGCTAAGGCTGAGATCACCACTCAGACGCTCTTCGGCATGACCTATATCAAGAGCTTCTTGGGAGTGACCGATATCTTCGTTACCTCCAAGGTTCCGACAGGAACGGTCTATGCAACTCCGGTCGAGAACATCCATATCTATGGCATCGATTTCGCAACCCTCGATGAAGCAGGGTTCGAGTATTCCGTATCCGATAGCGGCCTTATCGGCGTTCATCACAAGGTCGACTATGAGACCGTCTCTGCTGAGACCAACGTTCTCGTCGGTATGGATATGCTTGCTGAGATCCTCGATTACATCATCGTTGCAACGATCGGTGCAGTTGCGAAACCCGAGAAGACTCCGTTTGACCCAAATGGCGATACTCCGCCGACCACCGATAACACGAATGACGAGATCGACGCTTGGGCAGCTGCACACAATATCAGTTTGACCGGAAAGACCAACAAGGCTGATAAGATCGCCGCGATCACTGCTGCTTTGGAGCAGGGCAGTGAGTAGCGAATCCTTTGCTTCGACCGGTGAATACCTTGCAGCTTATGGTGAGGAGATCGAGATCAAAAGACTTGAAGTCTTGCTCAGCGATGCAACGCAACGTATCAAAGCAGAGCTCGAAGTGGCAGGGATCGACCCTGCCACTAAGGGCGATGACTATCGAGCAAGGCTTTCCCAGGTGTGTAGATCGATGGTGCATAGATGCGTCGACCAGCACGATGGCGGTTTTGGAGAGATGCCGACCGGCGTTACTTCTTTCAGTCAAGGAATCGGCGATTTCTCTCGTTCTTACAGCTTTGCGAACGTCTACACCGAACCGAAGCTCACCAAAGATGAGCGAATTTTCCTGGGAATCAAAAAATACCGATCGGGCTTCTCGCTCATCGGTGGTGATTAGCTCATGGGATCGTTCAAGTTCGTGCCAAACAAGGCAGGTTTCGACGAGTTTCGCAATGAGCCATTCATCCAAAAGGAGTGCCTGGAGGTTGCACGCGGTATTGCTAACGAAACGCAGTCCCAATGTGGCGTGCTCGTGCAAAGTGATGTTCAAACGGGCAAGACTCGCTGCCATGCTCGAGCATCAGCGCAGGTTTCGCGTCAGGTAGTGGGATCTAAGCGCTGGTTCAAGCGTGGCGGATATACCACTGAGGTCTCTAAGGCTATGCGAGCTTCATGCAAAGCTCATGGTGGCAAAGCAACCCCTTATGCGAAACGCCATAAATGGAAAGGGAAAAGATAGTGGAATCGATGATGAATGATGCAGTAGATATCTGCAAGGCTATCCTGTCAGGCGCCTATCCCGATGTCATGATCTCCAATGAGCTACCCGCTAGCCATCCTCGAAAACCATATGTGATGATCTCTCAGACAGGCGGTGATGAGGTCGATTTCATAAGCCAGCCAATCATGACATTGCAATGCTTCGATTCAACCGATGATGGGGCACGTCGTCTTGCTCAAGGTTGCGCTCACATGCTTGCGGAAGCCGCTCTTGCGCATGAGCTTATGTCGTCGGCCAAGCTGATCAATCTGATGCGCGATGAGTATGCTCCGCGGGGGTATGGCTCTTATTCAGCACAGATCCATCTGACTATCAATGAATGAAAGGAATAAACGTGGAAGAAAACACAAATAACGTCGCGAACGTATCTACTACTCGTGGCGTCAAAGGCGGCTACTTCTTCAGTGCGCCTATCGGCACGCCTTTGCCAACCGACATCAGAACACCGCTCAATGCAGCCTTCGTTTGTGCTGGCTTCATCTCTTCGGATGGTTTCAAAGAGGCGGTAGAGAAGGGTTCTACGGAGAACATCGAGGACATGAATGGAGATCCTTGCGATAGCTATTCAGAAGGCGGTGCGACAGAGACGATCGCGCTCACATTGATCGAGATGGCCAAAGAGCCTCTTTCGATCCAGTATGGCCATGAGAATGTGACCGAGCGTGACGGAATGATCGTTGTTGATCACAACTGGTCGAAGGCTGATGAGACACGCGTTTATGTGGCCGAGCTCGTGCTGAAGAACGGGCGTCGTTGGCGCAAGGTCATCAATGAGGGCAAGGTCACAGAGCTTGCCGAATTCGAGGGAAACTCGACCACTGCTGCTGGCCGTGAGATCACTGTTACCTACATTACCGACGGTAACGGATCGGGTTGCCACGACTACATAGAGATCCGTCCTGGATCCGCAACGGGTGAGTGCGTCGACCTTGACACCATGACAATCGATCAGCTCAAGGAATATGCGCAACAGCATTCGATCGATATTACCGGCAAAACTACCAAGGCGGATATCCTTGCCGCTATCAAACAGGCTGAGACAGGAGAATAAGCCATGATCAAGAAGATCAAGTACGAGGACGTCACTGTTGAATATGAAGATTCATTTTTCGGGAGTTGGAAGTTCATGAAAGAGCTTTCTTCCGGGATCAGTACGTTCGACGCCCTGGACAAGCTTTTGTGCGGCAAGTCCGATGAGATCGCTGAAGCGCTTGATGACTCCATGGAGAAGATGAACGATCTGCTCGAGCGTATCTCTCTGATTGAGGGGAAATCAAAAAACTAATCTCCCTCGCCGAAGCATGGGTACACCGCCGTGATGAGCTCACAGCTGATTTCCAGCAATACTACGCTCTCAACCTTTGGAACATGGGTCTTGATGGGGATGATACGACCGATGAGGTCAAGCGCGCCGCTGTTCTTTTGACGCAGCTCCCTTCCGAAGCCCGAACGGTGATCATAGATTATCCGGATGCTGCTTGGCCGATCGAAGCCCACATTTTGAGGAACGTTGATTACACGCTCCGAGGGATCCTCTACGCACTTTGCGGCGGTAAAGGGAAGAAGCCTAAACCGATCGAGCTTCCATCCGAACGCGCTCATCACAATGAAGTGATCGATGAAGCCCTGCAAGCGCAGGCAGAAGTCGACGAAATCCTTTCCTCAATCCTTCCAAAAACGCAAAAAGAGGTGACGGCCGATGGCTGAAGTGGGAACCGTTTATGTTCAGGTCATGCCATCGACCAAGGGGTTCGCTAAAGCTCTTGGCACCCAGGGTGGCGCCGGTGGTGCAGCTGCCGGCAAAGCTTTCAGCGCCTCATTCGGCAAGATTGTCGGTGGATCCGCTATTGGCAATATCTTGTCGAATGTGGTGAGCAAGGTAACGGGTACGATCTCGGCATCAATGGGTGCAGCGGTATCGCGTGTCGATACCATCGCGAACTATCCAAAGGTCATGGAAAACCTCGGATATGGTGCGGATGCAGCAAAAGCCTCCATCGAGACGCTTTCGGCTGGAATCGACGGCATGCCGACATCGCTCGATGGCATCGTGTCGATGACACAACAGCTAACTCCTATGTGCGGTGGTCTTGAGAAGGCGACCTCTCTTTCGTTGGCCATGAACAACATGATGCTCGCTTCTGGTGCATCTACGGCAGATCAATCTCGAGCGATGCAACAGTATTCTCAGATGCTCGCCCGTGGCAAGGTCGAGCTCAATGATTGGCGAACGCTTCAAGAGGTCATGCCAGGACAGCTCAATCAAGTTGCCCAAGCGATGCTCGGTGCAGGGAAGAACTCGACCGATCTCTACAACGCACTGAAGACCGGCAAGGTCAAGATGGCTGACTTCAACAAGACAGTCGAAGAGCTCAATGTTAAGGGCGTCGGTAACTTTGCCTCGTTTGAAGAGCAGGCGCGTGCTGCTACTGAAGGCATCGGGACCGCCATGGATAACATGCGCAACCGAACCGCAAAAGCTATTGCTAAGGTCATCGATCATATCGGCCAAGGAACGATCTCTGGTGCGATCAATAGGTTCACTTCATCTTTCTCTGGTATCGCCGATACGGTGATCGTGGTCATGGATGCGATCGCATCAAAGGTTGATTTCGCAGGCTTCGAAGCTGCTTTCAAGGGCATCGGTGACGCTCTGGCAGAGGTGTTCTCACAAGGGGATACCGCCGTTTCGTTCGGTGAGGGTATCGGGAACATGATCAACATGCTCATCCCGGCAATCCAAGCGGCAACGCCTATCATTCAGCTTTTAGCAACACTCTTCAAGTTCTGCGCCGAGAATGCGGGGATACTCATTCCAACGCTAGCTATTCTTGCAGTGGTTGTCTTTGGGATAAAGACTGCGCTCAATTGCGCACCGCTCATGGAGAAGTTCACGGGTGGTCTTACCAAGATGAAACCCGTGGTCGCAGCTAATGTCCCTCAACTCTTATCCCTTGCTGTTGCAGCAATCGGGCTTGGAGTTGGCATCGCTCTTGCGGCAGCTGGCGTTTACGTTCTCGTTCAAGCTGCTATCCAGCTGGTGAACGCTGGTCCTATGGCTGCACTGGCTTTAGTTGGGTTGGTTGCAGTGATCGCGATCCTTGCTGTGGGAGCGGCGGCGTTGGGTCCCGCGCTCACGGCAAGTTCTATCGGACTCATCGCTTTCGGTGCAGCAGTTTTGATGATCTGCGTCGGTATTGCCATCGTGGTGGCCGCCTTTGCGCTCTTGGCCATGCAGTTACCGCTCATCGCGACTTATGGGTTGCAAGCAGCAGTTGGCATTCTCGCGATAGGCGCAGCGATGATTGTCTTTGCTGTAGCAGCGGCGCTCGCTGGTGTCGGTATGGTTCTTGCTGCAGTGGGTCTAGCGTTGCTTGGAGCAGCCGCCCTGGCAGCGGCTGTTGGAGTAGGAGTGTTTGGTGCGGCGATTCTTGTTGCTGGTATTGGCATCCTTCTTGCTGCTGTTGGTGTTGCGGTGCTTGCCGCTGCTATCGGCATACTGGCTGCAGGTGTCACTTCGACTGCGGATGGGCTTATGCAGATGGGCGAGGCGCTTCCTGTGATAGCCTCGAATGCTCCAGGTGCTGCCGCTGCTTTGTGCGCGCTTGCTGCGGCATCTGGTGGAGCTGCGCTTGGTATCGGAGCTTCAGCGGGTCCTCTTGCGGGTCTTGCTGGTTCTGCAGGTGCTGCAGCTGCAGCTGTCATGGCCCTCAATGCCGGTTTTATGCTTTCGTTCGCCGCAGCGTTCATGCTCGCTGTTGCAGTCAGCTCCGCATCAGGCGCGATCAACGGAGCATCTGGGGTATTCAGTGGCGGATGCGCATCTATGGCGGGATCGTTTGACCAGATCCGTAACAATGCTGAGTCAGCGATGGCTGGGGCAGTTGCTGCTGTGCAGAGCGCCGCTGCACGTATCAATGGTACGGTGATGACTGCTCGTGTGGAGGTGCAGGTAGGACCGTTGCCTCATTTCTCTATGACAGGCAAGTTCGACACAGCAACAGGAGCAGTCCCCTCGATCGGCGTCAACTGGTATGGAAATGGCGCCATCTTCAAAAGGCCCTCGGTCATTGGCGTCGGCGAGGCTGGCACAGAAGTGGTCGAGAACGTCGATCGCCTTGATGGGCGTATCCGGAAGGCGGTTCGCGCTGAGAGCGATTCCAACCGCGGCCCTACTCAAAATTTCAACATCTATACCAACGATCCAGAGCTCGTTGCTGCGAAGGTGGCAGCGCGTCAGCGACGTGCACATTGATTTAAGGAGATGATATGAGGATCATCATCGAAGATGAGTACGACAACTCGATCATCTTGCGCACGAAGCGACCGAAAAACGATATCGGGATCTATCTGCTAGGTTCCGAAGGATGGCTAGGAACGCCGGCACCTCGAGAAGAACCGACAGAGCGCTATCAGAGCGACGGTGATCTCATGCCTCGTCGCTTCACCCAAGGTGCCCGAACTGTGACCTTTCAGGTTGCAGGACGGTTTCGCTCGAGCATGGAAGCAGCCGATTTCATCGACAAGCTCAATGCGCTTAGTTGCGACACTCTAAGGATCATCGAAGAAGGTCCGAACGGACGTAGATTTTGCTGGGGGTATCTCTCAGATGATCCTGAACCTGAGATTCGTGAGAGCGGATGTCTGGTGCTCTGCGACCTTATCTTCACGTGTCCTGATCCGCTGAAATATGGTGATGAAGAATACTTCGCGGTGGCAAATGGCGTATGCAACGTCGTTAATCGCGGCAATGCTCCTACTTGGCCAGAGATTTACGTTAAAGGCCCTGTTACCTATCTCACCGTAAGCAGAGGTGATCAGCATGTTTCCTGGAAGGGCAGTACGAGCTCTCTTCATATTGATTTCAGTAGCATGATCCCGAATACGGGCAAGATTACCGTTGATAACGCTTTCCAGTTGCTACCAGGGAAGAGGTCGATCCAGGTGAGCACCGATGGCGTCGCGAAAGTATCGCTACGTCCAGCCTGGAGGTGATCTGATGCTCACTTTACAGCTATTCGATGGCAAGACTGGCGCCCACATCCAGCGGTTGTCCATGGTAAAAGTATCCTGGAGCGATGCGATCAACGAAGCAGGATCCCTAAATGCGGTGTCGTCTGATTGGAGAGGTCTGGAATTCCGGCCATATGGCCAGATCTTGGCGATCACAGAAGGGAACGATATACATCACGCAGGGTATCTCACTCGAGCAAAATACTCACAGAAGGATTGCTCGTGGGAGCTCGACGCTGGTGGCTTCATGACGATCCTCGAAAAGAGGCTCGTTCTGAATCATGCACTCGCATCGTCTTGGAAAGACGGTATGGTTGTTGTTGATGAGGACCATCCTAAAGGGAATTGGCCGCTCAAATACACAGGAACTTACAGCGACATCATCAGCCGACATCTGCGCGAGACTCTAAAGTGGGGTGAACTCCCTGTCCTTCCGTTGGCGCTGAGCGGAAGCAAGGCTCACGAACTCAGCTACAACTCGTACGATCTTGCAACGATCGCCCAGCGCATCGAAGATATTGGGGCCTTGGACAATGGTCCTGAGTTCCGCTTCGATCCTCACATTCGCTCAGATGGGCGCATCGAGTTTCAGCAAGTGACGTCATCAGATAATGGCGAGATCGTTAACAATACTTGGCAATGGAACACGACCATACCGAATGCTGGCGTTGTGCTCGGTGATTCGGACTATGACGGATCCGACATCATGTGCACACAGTCTTATGGCACAGGCGGTCGAGATGAGGACAAGCTCTTGGTTGCGCGTTCCGTCTCGTCGAAGCTTACCAGTGCCGGATGGCCAGTTCTGCAGGTTGCGAACAAAGAGCATTCAACAGTCTCAAAACTCAACACCCTCAAGTCATACGTCAATGCTGACACGAGGTCTGGTGATGAACCTCAGGCTGTGCATGCTTTGCAGGTTGACCGCACTCGATATCGCGTCAGGGTAGGCGATTGGGCCAATGTCCGTTATGGCACGGGACCGAACGATGTACTTGAGTTCAAGATCACCGATGTGAGCGGATCGACAGAGAGCACCATGCTCGATGTGCAAGCAAGAGAGAGGTCTTGATATGGCCAAGTACAAGCCTGGCACGCTCGATGATTATGCAGTGCTGCGCCGCAGGCAGCGAAGGACCGCTGCTCTTGCGAATGAAGCGAACATCCCTACAGGATCACAAGTAGCAGGTACTACCGAGAAGGTGGCGGCAGTTGAAGCTGCAGTAAAAGGCATCGATGAGAAACAGATCATCCCGGAAGAAATCAGGTTCAGTAGCTCTAATTCGCCACCTGAAGGCTTCTTCCTTATATTTTCGTGGAATTCACCAGGCGGGATTATCTATGCATTCAAACGAAATGAGGATGTATGACGGTTTTAACTCAAGGAATCGGCGAAGGCGATTTTGAGCTGCAGCGTTATGGCGATTGCAGGATCGGCGTCAATTGGAAAGAGGATCTCGGTGGCTACTATGCACCGAAGGACTTCTCTGGTTGGTCATTCAAGCTCATCCTTGATGACGAGTTTGGCGACCAGGTATATGAGACCACCTGCACCACTGCATCAAGTGGTGATGTGTGGGGAGACATACCAGCATCGGTACTGTCAGACGATACGTTTGACTATTGCACGCGCGGAAGATGGAGAATCGTTGGGAAGTCCGGCGGCAAGACAGAATTAGTTGGCCACGGCAATTACCGAGTTTGTTAGGAGGGACCATGAAAGGGCAGTTTCCGGACAAAAAAACGGTTGGCATACCTCCTGATTTCGTTCTGATCCTTGACGAGACCAAAGGTATTCGTGACCAAACAAAAAAGCTGCTTGACGATGAAAAAGCAAACGAAGCAGTCCGTGTCGCGAACGAGAATGCACGCAAGGCAGCTGAGAATGCTCGAGCAAACGCCGAAGCAACCCGAGTGGTCGCCGAGCGCGGCCGAGTACAGGCAGAAGCTGCAAGGCAAGAGCGCTTCGAAAAGCTCGCCAAACGCTTACGAGAGGTCGAGGATGTTAGGGCGCGTGTTGCGAAGGTCGAGCGTCGCATCGATGGCCTCATCGCCGACTATGAGCTTGTGTCGCTTGCGATCGACACATTAGGGCGCTTGCACAATGATGTTGAGTACCTATATCTCAACTACGGCATGCATTTCGCAGAGACCGAAGCGCACATCCAAGATGGCATCTTAGTCTACGATGGTGCGCTCTTCCAAGATGGCCATCTTAACTACTCAGGCATCATCAACGAGCGGAATATCCCTGGCACGCTACCTCCTGGCGCAGACTATGCGGTAGTTGGCGAGGGTATGCTCTTTGCTGAAGACAAAATGCACATTGAAGAGGGTGTCCCGGTGTTTGACGATGCGACCGCTGCAGATGGCGTTCTCAGTTTCCCAGGAATTATTAAGAAAGGATAGGTTATGGCAGAAATTTTTGTATCCGAATATGGCGAAGACGCAGCCGGCAATAAGGTCTACTACAAAGACAAGCAGGCGAGCGCTGACATCGCAGTCTTGAAGGACAAGCCTGCTGGTACGCGCATCATCTCTTCGGTTGCGCTGACCTCACAGCAACTGCCCGATGGCATGTGGACGCTTGAGGATTACCACAACTTCAACGGCGATTACGTATACACCCGAGTTGAGTAGGAGCAAACATGATTCTTGATCAAAAAGGCAACACTATAGAAAACCCCGACCTTACGCTTGGTCACCTCGTTGATCGCGAGGAGACCGTCCATCATCCAGCAATCGAGGCTCAGCCGCGCACAACGAAGCGCGTACAAATCGCAGAGAACCTCTACCGCGAGGAAGTGACCCCTGAAGTATTTCCGCGCCCTGCTTACGATGAGGTGCGCAAATGGCAGGAATACGTGCTCTACACTCCGGAAGAGCTTGCTGAGCGCAAGGCAAAAGAGGAGGCCGATGCTGCCGCCAGAGCTGAGGCAGATGCCGCTGCCAAGGCTGAAGCTGAAGCTCAAGAAGCAATGAACGCAACTCTTGCTGCGCTGCCTGATGCTATTGAAGATCTGGCTGCGGTCGTTGCGTCAACGGTAGAACAAGTAGAAACCATGGCAGGCGCGATCGAAGAGCTTGCCGCCATGACCGAAGGAGAATAAAGATGGTTAACTTTTACGTAATGCGCATCAAGCAAGGAAAGCTCACCCTTGAAGACGTGCCGGCTCTTTGGCGCGATAAGGTCGCAGCGAAGATGGAGGCAGAATAATGGCAGACATCACATCAATCGAGCCTTACGAGGCTGTAACGGTCAGCGATACGACCAATGAGACGCGTACCGATTTACCTGCGCTTATACAGCGCATGGAGAATCAGATCGCGCTTCAGAATCAGGTAATTCGTCAGATCCTGCAGCATTGGGATTCTATTTCCCATATATGCAAAATTGGATCGGATGCCACACTCGCTGAAGTAGGAGCAACCGTTGCTGCTAATCAGCATATTGCAATTTCAGCTACTAGCGCCTTTGGGAATAGCGTGCTGGCGACAGAAGTAACAAGGCGACGCCTAGTGCTCTATGACATTACCAATGGAACTGAGATCATGTCGTGGACTGCTGATCAGGTTATTGGTAGTTAAGACATATTCAGGCAGCGAGATGAGGGCTAACTAGTCCAGTTAGCCCTTTTGTCCTGGGTGCGATCATCAAAATTTGCGTAAACAATGCCGCGGGCATCGAGAATGATACCACGTACATGATCGCCAAAATGCCACTTGATCATCGGTAGGAAATCGACGTTGGTCGCATTGGCGAACTCAACATCGAGTGGAGAAACCGTAAAGCGGATACGTTCCATTTGGGAAATAGAATGTCAGAGATACTTATTTATCTTCATTCCATCCGTTTGTTCGGCATAGAGGATAATGGCACCATTGGCATCAGCAGTTACTGCGGCATCAATATATGGCAGTGTAAACCTAACGCAATGGGAAATAGAATACTAAACCATGTTTTCGGGGATGAATGCTTTGGCGTTTCCTCCGACATAGATCATGATCCCCCATGCATTGTCATGTGTTGTCCACCTAATGGCGATGCTCTCGGGTGAATCATTCGATACTGCGCGAGAAATAGAATGTCATCGCTCTATTGGGACACTAGCGCACCATACCTTGTTCCATCGATTGTTTCGATGACCAAGCGTGATCCGTCAGAGCTAATCCATATTGTTTTTGGCTTTTGCGATGGGATTGAATTTCGGTTGACCATGACTGACAAGGAAATAGAATGCCGTTACTTAAGTCTTGTGTCGTTATAGAGGGTTGCAGACCCCCATTTGCCATTCTTCAATTCAACTGTTAATCCGACATCGCCATCGTTTCTGACGAAGATACGAGCAGAATTCAGATTTGCAAAATTATCATGAGCATGCTCGAGCGTCACGCAATGAGAAATAGAATGCCCTAATCTCCGATTACATAATCTGCGGTCCATGACATCAAAGTTTTGTTATTCGTCTGATCAGTCAAGATCAACCGTCGGTTATCTACATCTGTAGTAAGCAAAATGCTTCCCATCTCGCTTACTACAATTACTTGGACATGCTGGTTTGCTATGGCATTTGCGGAAATCATAGCATCCGAAGCATGCGGTACAACTTTGCAAAGTTTCTGGGAAATAGAATCCTTTAAGTTGCATCAACCCAGGTATCTCCCTGTTCGATTTGGCTTACCATCGTGCAGTTCGATCTAATGACAACACGGCGATTCAGTCCAATCCCATCTTTGCCAAGCATCGTGAGTGAGCCATTGTTGCTGAACCAAACTTGAGTGCGGGAAATAGAAGTTCGTCATTGCAAAATATATATCAGCCATATAGATATGCAGTGAAATTCGTGCTTGCTGAGAATTCGGCTTTTGTGCCTCCGGTGTAGTAGATAAAGGCGATATTTACACCGTCTACGTTTATAGTAGTGCTTTCTCCGCGCTCGAGTTTCGCGATGAGTGTGCCGTCTTTGCTACGTATTCTCATAGTCGATGGGCTACCAGTGAAGGACAAGACATAAAGCATCTCTCGTATGATCGCAAGGTATTGCCTGCCTGGCGTTACATTGACGATTGTTTGGGCGGACCACTCGCTTCCCTGCACTTGAGCAGCGTGGAAAATAGAATCCTACCAGCTTCGCACCGTTATCCACGTGTCGCCATTTTTCGCTTGCTGAAGGGCTTGTGTGGCCGTATAAACGATGCGCTCTTGACCATATGGAGTTGGTGGCAGCACGAGGGCGTAGGTGAGAGAATTATTCTCTTCTGGCCACGATTGAACGTCGAAGAGGGAAATAGAATCCTAGTCAGCTGTCCATGTGTTCAGCTCGATATTGTGCGTTAGATCGTACAAGACAAGGCGATTTCTGGTCACTTCAGTTACCAGAGCAATCTTTCCCATGGAGCTTTCAGTCGCCAGAATAATGTGTTGACTGCTTTGTGAGTTCGCTGATATTTCTGCAAGCGAAAGTCTGCGATCAGCGTTCATTCGGGAAATAGATCACGCAGCCTTGGCGAAGTCTCTTCTGACGACAATGCCGGCACACATATCTTCGCATGTTTTGCCGAGGACAGAGCGCGCTATCTTCTTCTGAGCGCGCTTGGTAACAGCTGCCGAAAGTGCATAGTAATAGCGAAATGTTGTCTGGATCGTTGAATGACCCATCATGGCGGCTGTTTGAGCTATTGGTATCAGGTTGGCGGCGATCGTACCCCAGGTATGCCTGAGGTTCTTCATGGTGATATGTGGTAAGCGCTCTCGCTTTATGTGGGCCTGGATCGAGCGGTAAACCTGGCTCGGTTTCTTGGAGCCGATGATACGGCCTTTCGGTCGTCCAGCATCAGCCCACAGCTGGTGCAATCTATCGAGCGCCCAGGGTGGCAGGTATAAGTCACGCTCACTTTTAGCAGTCTTCGGATCGTATTCGTAAAGCACACCTTTTACTTCCTGCAGAGTCCCGCGGATTGGCACTAAGCCAGTACGCCAGTTGATGTCTTGCCAATGCAGGTAGTAATTTTCGCCTGGTCGCACGCCCAGGGCGGCGCTGATGATCAGCGTTGGCTCGTGCTCTTGCCCCACAAAGCCGCGCACGAGCTTCTTCAGGCGGCGCGTGGTGAGAGTTTCGGGTTTGTACTTAGGCTTACGCGGCAGCTCGATGCCCTGACACGGGTTCCAAAGCCTCAGCTTAAACTTTGAGATCGCCCAGTTGATGATCTGCCTGAGGCATTTGAACGCTTTCTCAGCTGCGCCAGACTTTTCAAATTCGTCTATCCAATCCTGGATCTCGTCTGGCTCTATTTCCGATATTTCCATGTGTCCAAAGCGCGGTATGACATGTAGCTCGATAGATGACTCATAACCGGCAACTGTGTTGGCGCGCCGGCGCTTGGTCTTTTCAGGCAAGTAGTGCTCACGGGCAATTGTTTCGATGTTCATTTTTCTTCCTTTCATGAGGGGAGGTGTATATGGAATCAGTAATAACTGGTGTTCCCTGGGCGGCCGTTGTTTTGGCCTGCACGATGATCATCATCGACTACTTCTTCGGCATCATCGTGCGCGCCATAAAGAAGGAACTTACAAGTAGAAAGATGCTCGAAGGACTGTTGCATAAGGTCTGCCTCATTCTTGTAGTAGTTGTTGGCGTGGTTATCAAGATGTTCTTTCTTCTCGTTCAGATCCCTGAATCGATGGTCGGCGTTTTCGGACTTGGTTTTGTTATGGACATGTTCGGAGTCGAGAACATCGTAGATGTGCCCGCATGTCTGTTCGTATGCGGCGCGATCATGATCATGGAAACGCTTTCGATCCTCGAAAACTTCGCCGAGATCAGTCCAGCAGCAGCAAAACTGCTTGCACATTTCCAACAGCAAAAATCAAATAAGGAGAATTAACAATGGCACAACACGCAAGCGGAGAGACCCGCACTTTAAGGCAGCGCTTTTTTGATTGGTGCGCCGAGGATTCAGCAGCAGCTCGCTTTGAACGAAGTGTAGCTCAGGGTGTTATTGGCGTTGCTGCTGGTATCGTTACGGCCTATGCAACGCAAGATCCATTTATCTGCACGGTAGTTGCTCCAACTGTCATGGCCATCCTGGCACCACTCCAAAAGGCGATCGGTAACCGTGGAGAGGTGATCGACAATGCCAACGGCTAATGATCTGATTAAGATTGCTCAAGCTGAAGTTGGTTATTCGCGCTGGACTGACCCAGAGCCAGGCACTAAATATGGTCGCTGGTACGAAAAAGAGGTAGATAAGAACCCTAACAACTACAACTATGGTGGCAATGGGGTAGCCTATTGCGCGATGTTCGTCTCTTGGTGCCTCGACCAGGCAAGGGTGTCTTGTGAAGGTTTGCCAAACGCATATTGCCCGTCAATTCATCATCATGAGCACCTCAAGCCAAGCGAATTACGCAAGGGTGATGTGGTGACCTTTGACTGGGAAGATGACGGAACAGATGACCATGTGGGGTTCGTAGTGTCCAACAATGGCAAGAACATCACCACCATCGAAGGAAATACCAATAACGGGAAGGTGTGCAACCGCACTCGAGCCTACAACGCCATTTGTGGCGGCATTAGGCCGAATTATGACGGACAAACTGCTTCGAGCGTCACAAGTGGCGCACAAGCTCAAGAGGTTGCAGACTCGAAGTACCCTTGTAAGGGATGGAAAGGGAGCGAGGTCACGAAACTGCAAAAGGCTCTCGTTGCTCTTGGATACTCGGTTGGTTTTGCCGGCATCGATGGTGATTTCGGCAAGGATACCGATTCTGCAGTGCGTAAATTCCAGCAGGATAACGGCCTAGAGGCTGACGGTATTGTTGGCCCTAAGACCCAGGCTAAGCTTTACGGATCGGCAAACAAGGCACGCTATACACCAGGTGAGTACGCGTTGATCGTCGATCTTGTGCGTGTACGTGATGGCGCTGGAACCAATACACGTCAAAAGGCAAAGCGTGAGCTTACTGTCGATGGTCAAAAACATGCGAACGAAAACGGCTGTCTGTACAAGGGAACTAACGTGACCGTCTCTGAAGTGCAGATGGTCGGCGCTGATACCTGGGGGCGCATTCCCAGCGGATGGATCGCGCTCAATTACAAAGGCAGCGCATTCGTTCGTAAGCGTTGATATGGACATGCGAATAAGTCCATATCTAACTATATACGGGGCATCCTTCGGGATGCCCCGCTTTTTGCGTTAATAGACCAAAAGTAGACTAATAATCCAACGAATTAGTTTAGTTATTTCGCGAAAACCTAGATGATTCAACGAAAATCACACCCTAAATTATACAAATCGTTAAAAAGTATAATTTGGGAGGATTTATCGAGCTTCTAAATGGTAGAAATCGCGAAATGCATAATTAGCGTATCAGCCTTTGTGTTTATTGATCATGGGGCCTTCAGCGCCTCTATGAACATTCATCGCATGCAAGCCTCTGAGAAAAAATGGTGTCATGAAAAATGAAATCTTACTCAAAGGATTGAGATGGGATTTGGCGCAAATTTTGGCGCAAACAATCCCGTTATAATCCTCTTTTCTTTGCAACTAATTCCGCTCATTCCGTTCCTACCTTGCGTTTTGTTCCACTATTTCATATAATTCTCATGCAGGCAATGCTCATGCAGGGCATTTACTGAAAATACGGCTTTTTGCATGCTTTGCTTTTTAAACCTTGCTGCATGTGGCCGTTATCGAAGTTCAGCTCTTGCTGAACAAACGATAGAAACATATGGGCGATTGGCGCAGCGGGAGCGCAGCTGCCTTACAAGCAGAAGGTCACAGGTTCAAATCCTGTATCGCCCACCATGAAACTCAGAACCAGACTTCGTCTGGTTTTTCTTTTTTGCCTTTGGTGGAGTGGTTCAATTTATTCTCATGAAGAATTGAACATTTCATAGTGAATCTCGTCTTTCTTCCGCAAATTACTGGTACCATGGTACAAAATTGAACTCAAGTTCAATTTGAACAAGATAACGTCTAGGTATTCCTGACTATGCATGTTAGGACCGCTTTGACCACGTAAGCGATTTGAAGTTCCTCTATACGTTGTGCATCTTTAGCTTGTGCGCATGATCGAAAGAGTTGCGCTACAGGAAATCACCTGAAGAGGAACTTGTCAGGATCGAGTAAGACTCCAGCAAGGAGGAAGAAGTGCAAGAAGGATTCTCAGCCCGCCTGAAGAACGCGATGGCTGCTAAGGGGTTCAAGCAATCGGATCTGATCCGTGAAGCTGCTGTTCGTGGTGCTAAGTTGGGAAAGAGTCAGGTTAGTCAGTATGTGAGCGGGAAAACGCTTCCACGTAAAGATGTGCTAGAGTTGCTTGCTTCCATATTGGAGATCGATCAATCACTGCTTTCCGGTGAAGCAACCACCTCAAGCTCTGAAGGCGATCTTCCTCCTAAAGAACGAGCAGATCATAAAGACGAAACCAGCGCAAATAAAACTACGGATCATGAGGGGAGCGATACCGCAATGGTACGCGAATTCAAAAAATCAAAGAAGCTCGATAATGTTCTCTATGACGTACGTGGTCCTGTTCTCGAAGAGGCTGAGCGCATGGAAACGATGGGAGCGTCAATCCTCAAGCTCAATATCGGAAACCCCGCACCGTTCGGTTTTCGTACCCCTGATGAGGTTGTCTTTGACATGAGTAGGCAGCTGGTGGATAGCGAGGGTTATTCCGCGGCAAAAGGCTTATTCTCTGCACGTAAAGCGATCATGCAGTATGCGCAGATCAAGCAGATCCCTAATGTGACCATAGATGATATCTACACCGGCAATGGCGTGAGCGAGTTGATCAATCTGAGCATGCTGGCGCTTCTTGATGCGGGGGACGAAGTGCTCTTGCCCTCACCGGATTATCCGCTGTGGACCGCCTGCGTGACGCTTGCTGGTGGAACGCCCGTACATTATATCTGCGACGAACAGGCAGAATGGTATCCCGATATCGATGACATCAAGAAGAAGGTCACTCCGCGTACCAAGGTGATCGTCATCATCAATCCCAATAACCCTACCGGCGCGCTCTATCCGCGTGAAGTGCTCGAAGAGATCGTTGAGGTTGCGCGCCAAAACAACTTGATCATCTTCTCTGATGAGATCTATGATCGCTTGGTCATGGATGGACTTGAGCATATCTCCATCGCTTCGATGGCGCCCGATCTGTTCTGCGTGACGTTCAGCGGTTTGTCAAAATCACACATGATCGCAGGATATCGTATCGGATGGATGGTGCTTTCGGGCAATAAGAAGCTCGCACATGATTACATCTTGGGCCTGAACATGCTCAGTAATATGCGTATGTGCTCGAATGTGCCCGCACAATCGATCGTGCAGACGGCACTTGGCGGACATCAGTCGGTCAATGATTACATCCGACCTGGTGGGCGTGTGTATGAGCAACGCGATTTCATCTATAATGCGCTCAATAGCATCCCTGGCGTGACTGCGGTAAAACCGAAAGCAGGGTTCTATATCTTCCCGAAGCTCGATACGAAGCGTTTCAATATCACCAATGACGAACAGTTCGCCTTCGATCTATTGCATCAGAAGAAGATCCTTCTTTCGCATGGCGGTGCCTTCAATTGGCACACGCCTGATCATTTCCGTGTGGTGTTCTTGCCGCGCATCGAAGTGCTCTCGGATGCGGTGAATAAGCTGGAGGATTTCCTCTCGACCTATCGCCAAAAATAGACTGCGAAATCAAGAGGTAGAGCCGTTTTGGCAGCGAAGCTCATTGATGATGTGAGAGCGGTAGCGCCTCAAAAGAGCGGCTTCGACCAAGCCGTCATGGGGCGGCTTGAAGAGGACTATAGTAGCGGCTGCTGTCAGCTGCGCCCAAAGCCAGAAGATGGTTAGTCTTCGATCAAGCGGAAGAAGATCGTGCGTACGTTCGAGCCATCTGCGGCGTTACCCGTGCGCTTTTCGAAGAGCTTCAGCGATTCAACGAAGGGCACAAATTTCTTGAAACCGAAATTACGAGTATCGAAATCGTTGAAGCGACGTGACACGAGACTTGCCAGATAAGATGCGGGGATCCAGCCTTCGTCATCGCTATATTCTTCGATGATATTGATAAGCGCATCGGTCACATCGATGATATCGGTTCCATCACTATAGACCGCTGGTTCTTCTGCTTGCGTTTCCACAGGCAGAATAGCCTCATTCATGCTGCCTTTACCTGAAGAGTTTGAGATATCCAGACGTTCAGAGCGCACCTGCTTGCGACGATCGGATGAGTCAGTAGTGCTTGTCTGATCTTGCTTGGTCCGTTCTGGCGCAGCGTTCGTGCGCTTGCGTGTGCGAGGGTTCGACTTGCTCGTCTCGCGCTTGTGGCTTTCTTCGAGAACATCGAGATACACGAATTTATTGCAGGCTGAGATGAAAGCACGTGGTGTCTTCTGTTCACCCATGCCAAGAACGAAGATGTCGGATTCACGCAAGCGCGTGGCGAGTCGTGTGAAATCGCTATCGGAAGAAACGATGCAGAAGGCATCGAGATCGTTTTGATAGAGCAGATCCATCGCATCGATAATAAGCGCTGAGTCGGATGAGTTCTTGCCCGTGGTATTGCTGAACTGTTGGATCGGCTGTATGGCGTGATCGAGCAGTTCCTTCTTCCAGGGGCCAAGCTGGGTTGACATCCAGTTGCCATAGATTCGTTTGTAAATAACATTTCCGAGGCTCGATGCTTCTTGAAGGATGGTGTGGGCGTACTTGTGCGAGATATTCTCGGCATCGATCAGTACGGCGATTTTCATGTCTTTTTTCATAGGTACCTTTGTTTCAAAGCGCATCGAAAACGGGTCCGTTGCGCTGGAGTTCTTAGACTAAATTCAATGATAAACCAGAAGTGCTCTTTGAAGCGGGCATCAGTAAATGAACATAGCATCACCGAAAGAGAGCAGGCGATACTTGCGTTTGATGGCGTGTCGATAAGCTTTCATGATGTTATCGCGCGAGGAGAAAGCAGAAACGAGCATCATGAGCGTCGAGCGCGGAACGTGGAAATTCGTAATGAGCGCATCAACCACATTGAAGGTATAGCCAGGGAAGATAAACAGGTTGGTGGTTTGGCGTTCACGTGCGACCAGCTCGCTCGCTTCGTTATCCCAGGCACTTTCGAGGCTACGAACGCTCGTGGTGCCTACTGCGATCACGCGCCCGCCGTTTTCCTTCGTGCGCTTGATCGCGTCGACCGTCTTTTGGGGCACGCTGTAGTATTCGGTGTGCATGTGGTGTTCGTGGGGATCTTCGGTCTCCACTACGCGGAAGGTGTCGAGCCCTACTTCGAGGTGCACGGTTTCGAAGCCAACACCCTTCTCCTTAAGGCGTTCGATAAGCTCAGGGGTGAAATGGAGCCCTGCTGTGGGAGCAGCTGCGCTCTTCTCTTCGCGTGAGAATACGGTTTGGTAGAGTTCTTCATCCCCTTGATAGTTTTTGATATAGGGTGGCAGCGGCGTATGACCGATCTGGTGAAGGGCTTCGTCGAGTGAATCGAGAGGGGTGGTAAGACGGACGAGACGTTCGCCCTTTTGTGCATCTTCGATCCAGTCGAGGACTTCGACTTGCATGATGACCGGACTATCGGAAGTAGAAGCGGGGTCATTGCTGGAAGCTGAAAGGGAATCGTTCTGCTCGCGGGTAAAATCGATGATTGCGCCAGGCTTAAGGCGGCGACCAGGCTTGACGAGCGCTTCCCATACTGCGCTTGTGCTCGTCTTCTCTTCGATATCGAAGCGTTCGCGGAGCAAGAGTACTTCAGCGGCACCACCGGTTTCATGCTTGTTCCCGAGCAAACGCGCAGGGATAACGCGCGTTTCGTTCGCAACGAGCAGATCGCCCGGCTTCAAGTAATCGTAGATGTCGCGGAAGATGCGATCTTGCAGGCTGCCATTCTCGCGCTTCATCACGAGCATCTTGCAGCCATCGCGTGTGGGGTGGGGGGTTTGTGCGATGAGCTCCTGAGGCAGATCGTAATCGAAATCTGACGTGGTGAGGGAGCGAAGCTTCGCTTGTTTCTCTTCCGCCTTCTTCTGCTTGCGCTGCCGAGCGCGTTCGGCGCGTTCTTCAGCTGCTTCTACGTTTGACCAATGGCAGCCGCAGAAATTCTGACGGTACATCTCTAGGTCACGGCTCTTCTGTGTTGCGGCAGGGTAGTAGGGGCGATAATCCGTGAAGAGCACGGTAAGTTCTGGGTAGGGGGCAGCTGCTTGATTGAGCATCTCTTCGATGAGCTGCGTATATTGATAGGGGCTTACGGAAAGCGTGGTGCCGATGGCATCGTAGCCACCTTCGGCTGCCATCTGGGCAAGTTCATCGAAACGAAAGCGATAGCATGTTTGACAGCGCAGTGCGCGATCGTCTCCTTCATGCCAGTGTTGGGCGATGACCGTATTCCACTGCTTGGGATCATAAATGCCTTCAACGACTTCGATGCCTTCATTATCTGCCCAGGCCAAAAGCGTATCGAGACGCTTCTTGTATTCGTGTGAATCGTCGATATTCGAGTTGAGATAGGCGATGGTGATATCGTGCCCTTGCTCGAGAAGCAGGCGCGCTGGCTCGATCGAGCAAGGTCCGCAGCATGCATGAAGCAATACTTTCATGGGATATTTCTCTCCTTTGAGTCATGCTTATACTAACATTGAATGAAATGAAAAGACGCGTTCTGTCTTGAGGAGAGCGGCGAAGGTATAGAGGTGTTTCGGCAAGGATCGGCTTGCTTGCGCATCTCCGAAGACACCGCTTCGCTTCTCTGCTGCTCATGCAGAAAAGGAGTCGTGATGACAACGCAAGAACCGAGACGCTACAAGACGATCTTCTTCGATCTGGACGGAACCCTTCTGCCGATTGACATGGATACGTTTCTCAGAGAATATTTTTCCAAACTGAAGGCATTTGCCGATAAGCGTGGCTATGACGGGGAGAAGATCCTCTTTGCGGTGAATAAAGGCGTAAAGGCCATGCTCGAGGAGGATACGCGTGCGAACGATCTTTGCTTTTGGGAGACGTTTGAAGCGTTGAGTGGGTTTACGCGTGCGGAGTTTGAGCCGCTACTCATGGAGTTCTACGAGAACGATTTCGATGAGATCGGCGAAACGGTCATGCCGAATCCGGCAGCAGCGCGCACTGTCGCGACGCTCAAGGAGAAGGGCTACCAGCTCTTTCTTACTACCATGCCTCTCTTTCCGGCTATCGCGGTGGAGGCGCGTCTTCGTTGGGCGGGCATCGATGATGCGAGCGTGTTCGACCGCATCACCACCTACGATAATTCTCATGCGGCAAAGCCTCAGCTCGCTTACTACGAAGAGAATATCGCGCTTTCGGCAGGAGAGCCAGATGAGATCTTGATGGTAGGGAACAACACGCGCGAAGACCTGGCGTGTTGCGAGCTTGGAGCAGACGGGTATCTGGTGACCGATTGGCTGCTCGACCCGATCGATTTCGATTACCGTGCGATGAAGCACGGTTCGCTCGAAGACCTGCTCGATTTCGTTACTGCCTTGCCGGAGTGTTCATAATGGCGCTTTTCGATTACACGCTCGAAGCCACGAGCGGCCACGCGCGCGCAGGCAGTTTCGAAACAGCGCATGGCATCGTGAGAACGCCGCTGTTCATGCCCGTTGGAACAAGTGCAACGGTAAAGGGCATTCGCCCCGAGACGCTCCATGAGATCGGCGCGCAGATCATCCTTGCGAACACGTACCATCTTTCGCTCCGACCTGGTGCGGATCTTGTCGAAGAGGCGGGCGGGCTTCATTCGTTCATGAACTATTCCGGCCCTATCCTCACTGATAGTGGTGGGTTCCAGGTCTTTTCGCTCGCCGATACGCTGAAGCTCGATGAAGATGGGCTCACATTCAAGTCGATCTACGATGGATCGAAGATTCGCTGGACCCCCGAATCGAACATGGAGATCCAGCAAAAGCTGGGCGCGGATATCGTCATGCAGCTCGATCAGTGCACGCCCTATCCTGCGGAGTACGACTTCGTCGATCATGCCGTTGAGCTTTCAGCCAATTGGGCGCGTCGTTGTCTGGCGGCCCATACGCGCAGCGACCAGACGCTTTTCGGTATCGTGCAGGGTGGCATGGAGCTCGATCTGCGCATGAAGTCGATCGAGCTGCTCACTGCGATCAATGACGAATCGATCGCGAATGGCCATAAGGGCTTCGGCGGGTTTGGTATCGGTGGCTATTCGGTCGGTGAAGAACACGAGGTCATGTTCGAGACGCTGGGAGCGGTTGCGCAGAGCCTTCCCGAGAACAAGCCGCGCTACCTGATGGGAGTGGGCAACCCCACCACGCTCGTCAAGGCAGTAGGTGTTGGCGTTGATATGTTTGATTGCGTATTGCCAACGCGCACCGCACGTATGGGCACGGCTTTTTCTTCCTCCGGGCGTATGAATATGCGCAATGCGAAGTACACGCACGATTTTGGGCCGCTGGATCCTCAGTGCTCATGTCCTACCTGCAAGAATCATAGTCGAGCATATATTCGTCACCTGGTTAAACAGAACGAGATGCTCGGAGCGATCTTGCTTTCGATGCATAATCTTTACTTCTTGATCCAGCTGATGAATCGTGCTCGCGATGCAATCATTGCCGATTGTTATGATGAGTTTTTGAACGATTGGATGAATTCGCCCGCAGCGCAAGACTATTAAGCGGTTCGCCGTGAAAAAGAGCGTCATCTTTGGTAATCTTAAGAGTCGGAATAAGAAGGCTGCATCAAGGTCGTTCGGTAACATACTTGAGCAGCATTTTCGCTGATGATGCCCTAGAGCGTATCGCAGACAAGGATAGGTAATGACGCAAGGCGATAGCAAACGAGATTCATCGAACAAAGAGCTCGGGAAGAAGCGCAAGCAGGCTGCAAAAGCGGCTGCGCGTTCACACAAAGAGCGAGAAAAGAAAGCCAAGAAAAAGGAAAAAGCGGATCGCATACGCGAGAAGAGCCGTTCTGCGGCTATCCAGGCAACGCTCGGCAACAATAAGAAGACCAAGCGCCGTCAGTCCAACACTACGCGAAGGAATATCTGGCTGCTTATTTTGACCACGGTGTTGATCATCGCCTCGGTGGTCATGTTCACTCCGCCCTCAGAGAAGATCAATCAAGGTCTTGATATCCGCGGCGGTCTTTCGGTGGTCCTGAGCGCTCAAAGCACCGATGGGGAAGAGGTCACGCCTGAAGAGATGGAGTCGTCTCGTCAGGTTATCGAGTCGCGCGTTAATGCACTTGGTGCTTCGGAAGCTACGGTTCAAGTTCAAGGAAACAATCAGATTCTCGTTCAGATCCCAGGTCTTTCGGATACTGAACGTGCGCTCGCAACTATTGGTAAGACGGGTAAGCTGGAATTTGCGCGCGCCGATTCGTTCACGAACCCCGCTGATCAACAGGCGATCGCTCAGGACAATTATGTTGCACACGAAGCGTATCGTGATGTATTCGGTAATACGTTCATCGGACAGAATACACAATATCGCCCTGTTGAGCCTGGTACCTATACGCCGCTTATCACTGGTGCGAATATCGAACGCGTTACGGTTGGTAAGGCATCTGAGACAGGTACGGATTATGCGGTAAACATTAAACTCGATGCTGAGGGAACTGAGAAGTTTGCCGAAGCAACGCGTGAACTTGCTCCAGACAAAGGAAAGATCGTTATCGTACTCGATAACGAGATCCAGTCAGCACCGGCGGTACAGGCTGAGATTCCTACGGGTGATGTTCAGATTACCGGCGGTTATTCGTTGGAAGATGCTCAAGCGCTTGCAACCGTGCTCGAAAGTGGCTCGTTGCCCGTAAGCTTCCACTACGAGCAGAGTCAGGTCGTTGGACCTACGCTCGGCCAAGACGCCCTCATGAGCGGCTTGCTTGTTGCCATCATCGGTCTTCTGGTGGTTATGGTTTATCTGCTGTTCTTCTATAAGGGACTGGGCATTCTGACCGCGGCTGCTATCACTATCTTCGCAATCCTCTATTTGGGCTTGCTTGCAACACTTTCGGCGTTTGGATTCTTCTCGCTCTCGCTTGCGGGTGTTGCTGGCATCGTTCTTACGATCGGTCTTGCAGCCGACTCCTCGATTCTTACTCTTGAACGTTTCCGTGAGGAAATACGTATGGGACGTAGCGTCCGTGCTGCATCGATCACAGGTGTTAAGCATGCGATTCAGACTTCGATCGACGCAGACTTGGTTACGCTTGTTTCAGCGTTAACTCTGTTCTTCCTTGCGTCTGCCTCGGTTAAAGGCTTCGGTCTTACGCTTTCACTAGGTATCTTCTGCGACATCCTTGTGCTGATCATCTTCAAGGCACCGATGATCCGCTTGCTTGCTCCACGTGTGATCGCGCGTCATCCCAAGTTCTGGGATGTTCAGGATGCAGAAACCGCGTCAGAGGCTTACCAAGAGCTTGCTGATGCTGAAGGTGTAAGCGTTGAAGAAGCTGAGACGGGCGAGGCGATGGAGCGCAGTATTGCTCTTATGTATGCGAAACGCGCGGGAGAGCTTGCTGTTAAGGCACGAGAAAAGGTCGAAGCGCTCAAAGGACGATTCATCAAGCATGATATTGGCTTTATGGGTGTGCGAAAGATATTACTCTCGGTGTCGGCTGTGTTGATCGTGCTGTCTTTTGCGCTTATAGGTATTCGTGGCATCAACTTCGGTATTGAATTCGTGGGTGGTACGTCGATCAATTTCCACGGAACTGGTGATGTGAGTATCGATCAGATGCGCGAAGCGTTTGCCAATGCTGGTGAACCAGAGGCAGTCGTCCAGACGACCAATACCGATGGTCAGGATGGCTTCTTGATTCGTACCACCACCACCTCAGCTGAGGAAGCGGCTGAAACAGCGAACAACGTCGCTCAACAGCTGAAGATTTCTGACGAAAGCTTCGAGGTGACTACGATCGGTCCTGACTGGGGCGCAGGTGTTATCCAATCATCACTCATTGCGTTCTTTGTCTCGTTATTGCTGATCATCCTTTATATTGCGATCAGATTCGAGTACAAGATGGGATTGATGGCGGTCGTTGCGTTGCTTCACGACCTCGTGATCGTGATCGGGGCCTATGCGCTCTTTGGGCGCGAATTCACCCCGAATGCAGTTGCAGCGTTGCTCACGATCTTGGGTTATTCGCTTTACGACACCGTTGTTGTGTTCCACCGTATCGTTGATAACATGAAAGAGTCGCGTGTTCGCTGTACCTTCATGACGATGGCGAACCATTCGATCAATCAAGTGCTGATCCGAACTATCAACACCACGCTCACCTCGCTCATTCCTGTTCTTGCGATGCTCTTCTTTGGCGGTGAAACGCTCAAAGACTTCGCGTTTGCGATGGCAGTCGGTTTGATCGCTGGCTCCTATTCGTCGATCGCGGTCGCAACACCGCTTTATGCGATGTGGAAGTCGCGCGAACCTAAGTACAAGAAACTGATCAAGCGCTTTGGCGATTCGATCGGTCAGTTCTCTTACACGTCGGGTCTCGCGGTCGCAACGAGCGCTGTGGGCGCAGATGGCGCTGAGATGGCTGTGGATGGTGCTGAGTTTGAGAATGATGCTCAATCAGCGCAGACTGCGAAGAAGCAAGCTAAACCTGCAGCTAAGCAGGAGAACAAGCCTATCCGCTACAAGAGAAAGAAAAAAGAATGAGACAAGCATCTGATCCTGATTTCGCTCCTCCCGTAGAAGAAGGAATGATCTATGCCTTTCAGGATGAGAAGGGCGAAACGATCAATCTTGAGTTCTTGGGTTTGATCCTTCATAACGATCGTCGTTATGGCTTCTTCGTGCCAGATGCTGAACATGATGAAGCGCCAGGTGAGGTAATGATCCTAGAGGTTACCGCGCTCGACGAAGATGATCAGCCAGAAGCCTTCGAACTACTGGTCGATGAAGCGATCGCTGCTGAGGTCTATGAGAAGTTCAAGCGTATCACCGCAGGGATGTATGACTTTTCCGAATAAGTTCATTTTCTCTTAGTAATAATTGAACTGCAAATTCATGTTGAACAAGCTCTCTCATGAGGGCTTGTTCATTTTTTGCCCTTTTCGCTTCCGTTTACTCTTTTCCTTTTACTTCGTAACCTGTTCGTAGCATTTGCTGTTCTACAATGCAAAAGCGCTTTAGTTAAGAAAAGTATTTGAACTCTCCTGTAGGTTCAATTTCTGTCTAGGCGCGCAATTTCGTTTCATCATAGGTGGGCGACCGGAAGAGCCGGTATGCGTATTCGTGTGAGAAAAGGATGGATATGGAAGATTTCTTCTATCAGTTTTTCGTTGGACCCTTCGTTGAATTAGGTTCTGGGTTCGCGAGCGCAGGTACGGGGGACGCGACCTGGATCGAGGACATCGTTGCTACGGTCGATGGCTTCGTTTGGGGCCCGATCATGATCCTGCTCTTGCTGGGAACGCATATCTTCATGACGTTCCGCACCGGTTTCATTCAGCGCAAGATTCCTCAAGGCATCAAGCTTTCAGTCACGAAGGATAGTGGCTCAGGTGATGTGAGCCCCTTTGCGGCACTCACCACCTCGCTTGCTGCAACGATCGGTACAGGTAACATCATCGGTGTGGGTACCGCGCTCATCGCAGGTGGCCCGGGCGCGATCTTCTGGATGTGGATCACGGGTGTGTTCGGCATCGCAACGAAGTATTCAGAAACGCTCATCGCAGTGAAATATCGCGTTAAGGACCATAACGGGAACATGCTTGGTGGCGCGATGTACGCACTGCAGCGCGGCTTCAAGCGCAAGAAGCTTGGCAAGGTGCTGGGTATCCTGTTCGCGGTGTTCGCCGCGATTGCTTCTTTTGGTATTGGTGCTGCAGTTCAGGCGAACTCCCTTTCGGGAGCGATCGTTTCTGTGAGCGGATCGGCAGGCATTGCAGAAGCGAACATCGACGTGTTCGGTCTCTTCATGACCTCGCCGCTGCAGATCATCGTTGGAATCATCCTTGTTGTCCTGATCGCAGTGGTTATCGTGGGTGGCATCAAGGTCATCTCGCGCGTTTGCGAGAAACTCATTCCAGCGATGACCATCTTCTACGTGCTCGCTTGTTTGGTGCTCATCATCATCAACGGCCAGTATTTCCTCGATGCGATCGGACTCATCGTGGTTTGTGCCTTTACGCCGCAGGCTGCGTTCGGTGGCGCCGTTGGTACTTCGATCATGATCGCGCTGCAGCTTGGTTGCGCGCGTGGTCTGTTCTCCAACGAATCTGGCTTGGGCTCTTCTCCACTCGTTGCTTCTTCGGCTATCACACGCAACCCTGCGCGTCAGGCGCTCGTTTCCATGACGGGCACCTTCTGGGATACTGTTGTGGTTTGTGCGCTTACTGGCATCGCGCTCGTTTCGTCCATTCTGGCGAGCCCCGAGATCGCTGCATCGTTCAACGATGGTAGCTTCCTAGGTGCAACTGCAACATTGGTAACCGCTTGCTTCTCGCAGATCCCGGTGGTCGGCCCCATCGTGCTTTGTATCGGTTTGGTTCTCTTCGCGTATTCAACGATGGTCGGCTGGTCGTACTACGGCAATCGTTGTATCACGTATCTCTTCGGCAAGCATGCGATCCGTCCGTATCAGATCGTCTTTTTGGTGATCTGCTTCTTGGGCGCGATCGGCCTGCAGGGCTTCGTTTGGGATATCTCTGACATCACGAACGCACTTATGGCGGTGCCGAACCTTATCGCAGTGCTCGGTTTGTCAGCGCTCATCGCGCGCGAAACGAAGCATTATGTTTGGGGCAATCGTCTTGATGAAGAGGACACGACCCCGATCCCGATAGAAGAGTCGAAATAAGATCTTGCGTTCAGAAACTGTCGAGAAAAATGCGCTTCGGAGAATAACTCTGAAGCGCATTTTGCTTTAGTGCGAAGGATCGGTGATATCGATATACCGCTCGATCCCTTTGATGCCAGCCACGAGCGTTTCGTTCACGGGTGTTTCGATCTCGTGCCGCTTTCCATAGGTCACAACAGCGCCGTTGATCACATCGATCTCAGTTCGACGATGTTTCTCGAGGCTTTGTAGGATCGAGGGCTTGAAATCGAAGGGAAGGTTTTCGCGGGCGAGTTCTAAGACCTCTTGCGGATCATGGCGTGAAAGTATGATGCCTTCAGCGATGGCGACGCGCATGCCTTCCTTTACCGCAGCTATTGCGGTGGCGTAAAGCTCTGGGTGTTGGTAAAGCTCACCATAGGGGAGACGCGAGATGCCGCAGACCGCACCCGTTGCAACATTGATGAGCAGTTTATCCCAGATGATGTTTTTCATACGCGGTGAAGCAGTGCACTCCATACCTGCATCGTTGAAGACCTGCGCAATCGCTTCGATGCGCGGGGTGACCGGGCCGCTGTATTCGCCGATGAAGGTTTGCTTGCCTTCGGTGGTTGATTGAACCTTGCCGGGCGCGAGCATCATGCCGCCGATATACGTTTTGCCTGCGATGACTTGCTTTGGGTCCAGCAGCTTGCCAAGAAGGTCTTCGTTGCCCAAGCCATTTTGGAGCGTCAGCACTACCGATCCAGGACCGATGATGCTGCGGTTGGTCTCGATGCACTCTTCGGTGTCGAATGCCTTGCAGAGAACGATCACGAGCTCTGCCGGTTCAAGGCCTTCTGCGCTGGTGAAGGCTTGTACTCTCGCTTGCTGTTCGCCTTCAGGGGTAACGAGCGTGAGGCCCGATGCGTTGATCGCTTCAACATGCGCTGTGCGACCGATCAGGGTGACCTCGTTTCCTGCAAGCGCGAGCGTCCCGCCAATGGCGCTTCCGAGCGATCCTGCTCCTAAGACTGCAATGTTCATACCTGCCCCTTCCTCCCTCAGGTGCAAAAGATAACAAACTACCCGGTCGTTCGACACCTTTTTCCTTCAGCAATGGATGACAAACTACTCGATAATTCGTCATCTTTTTATTCACTCCAAATTGTAGCTAGTTTTGTGTTAGATTCGACCAAGGAAGGGGAAAGAACAAAAGTGCATAAGAAACAGTGCGCTGAAGGGGGATGCGATGAAGGGGAGCGATTTCACTATCCTTGAGACGGGGAAGATGGATATTCCTCGTTTCGACTTGACTGATAAGGTTGCGATCATCACGGGAGTTGCGAGCGATATCGGTATCGGCCGCGGTATCGCGCGAACGTATGCAGCCTATGGTGCGAAGCTGGTCATCGCTGATATGGACGCTGGAGGGATCGAATTGCGCGCTCGAGAGATCGCTGCTGAATTCGATGCCGAGGTCATTCCTGTGCGCTGCGATATACGTAGTGAAGAGGATCGTAAGACGCTCGTGGACACGTGTATGGAAGCGTTCGGCCGCATCGATATCCTGGTCAACAATGCAGGCGTGGTGCTGAGCAACGATCAGCTTGCCCAGGACGTGACCGAAGAAGAGTGGGATCGGGTGGTGGATACCGACTATAAAGCGGTCTTCTTCCTGACCCAACGCGTTGCCGAGATCATGATCAAGCAAGAGCGTGGCAATATCATCAACATCGCTTCGGTGGTGGCGCGCGTTGCTTCGACGTGCATGTTGCCCTATGCATCCGCGAAAGCGGCGGTAGTGCAGATGACACGCTGCATGGCGTTCGAGTGGGCACGTTTCAACATCCGTGCGAACTGCATCTGCCCGGGGTATATCGAGACGAACATGACGCAAACAACGCTCAATAAGCCAGCAGCCTATGAAGCTATCACGCGTCCGATTCCGCACAATCGCAAGGTGGGCGATCCGCTCGACATAGCGGCGGCAGCACTGTTTTTGGGATGTGACTGTTCGGACATGGTCAACGGAACGCCGCTCTACGTGGATGGGGCTCGTTCTATCTGGTAGAAAAAGGTGACGAACGATCCGCCATTATACATGGATGGGTCCCTTTCCATCTGGTAGAAAAAGATGTCGAACGACTGGGTCGTTTGTCATCTTTTGAGAAAAACTCACAAGTAAAACACAATTTAAGAAAATTTTTCTTGACTCGGCGTATTGCGCGTCATATCTTAGATAATTGCGTGTTTTTGCAAATACTAAGTTACGTCGAAGGAGGAAATGACTCGTGGGTAAAGCCGAAAATTTCGATTCCACCAGGCATTATCGACCCCGCAGAAGCTTTGCAAAGATTCCTGACGTCATGGACGTCCCTAATCTTATCGCCATCCAGACGGAGAGTTTCAAACAATTCGTCGACCAAGGCCTTGCAACTGCTTTTGCAGACATCTCACCGATCGAATCCAACAACAAGGATATGTGCGTTGAATTCGGTCGCCATGAATTTGGAGAGCCTAAGTATAGTGTAGACGAGTGCAAGGCTCGTGACGTTTCCTATCAGGCTCCGCTCTTCGCCGAGATCCGATTCATCAATCGCGAAACGGGCGAGATCAAGGAACAAGACGTATTCATGGGCGACTTCCCGCTCATGACCCCGCGCGGCACCTTCATCATCAACGGTACCGAGCGCGTTGTCGTTTCTCAGCTGGTTCGTAGCCCCGGTGTGTATTTCTCCTCCGAGCGCGATAAAACCTCCGACAAGACTATTTATAACGCTAAGATCATTCCTTCGCGTGGCGCGTGGCTCGAGTTCGAGACGGACAAGCGCGATGTGCTTTCCGTTCGTATCGACCGCAAGCGCAAGCAGCCAGCAACGCTGCTGCTTCGTGCGCTCGGCATCGCGGAGACGCGTGAAGAGATCATCGAGCTGCTCGGTGATTCAGAGATGGTTATCCGTACGCTCGATCGCGACCCTGCTACTACTAAAGAGGAGTCGCTCATCGAACTCTATCGTCGTTTCCGTCCGGGCGAGCCGCCCACGATCGACTCTGCGCGCACGCTGCTCGATGGCTTGTTCTTCAACCCGCAGCGCTATGGCCTTGCGAAGGTCGGTCGCTACAAGATCAACAAGAAGCTCGGTTTCGACCCCGAAAACGATAATCCTACGCTTACGCAGGAAGACATCATCGAAACGATGCGCTATATCGTTGCGCTCCACGATGGTGAAGAGGGTTACCATACCGACGACATCGACCATTTCGGCAATCGCCGCATCCGCACGGTGGGCGAGTTGATCCAGAACCAGTTCCGCATCGGTCTTTCTCGTATGGAGCGCGTCGTGCGCGAGCGCATGAGCATGCAAGAGCCCGACGACATCACCCCGCAGAGCTTGGTGAACATCCGTCCGATCGTTGCGGCGATCAAGGAGTTCTTCGGCTCCTCACAGCTCTCGCAGTTCATGGACCAGACGAACCCTGCGGCAGGTATCACGCACAAGCGTCGTCTTTCCGCGCTCGGTCCTGGCGGCCTTTCGCGTGAGCGCGCAGGCTTCGAGGTCCGCGACGTTCATACCTCTCACTATGGACGTATGTGCCCGATCGAGACCCCTGAAGGTCCTAACATCGGTCTTATCGGCTCCCTTGCAACGTATGCACGCATCAACCCTTATGGCTTCATCGAGACTCCGTATCGTCGCGTGGTCGACGGCAAGGTGACCGACGATATCGATTACCTCACGGCCGATGAAGAAGAGAACTACACGATCGCTCAGGCAAACGAGCTGTTCAACTTGGAAACCCGTGAATTCGGTCACACCGATGAAGACGGCGTCTTCCATAAGTCAGC